>Ga0315279_10001039_pt1 | contig 48284 bp, 34 predicted proteins | sample YL17G06_20_MG_FD_203694 | JGI IMG/M metagenome (GOLD analysis project Ga0315279, IMG submission 203694) | Sediment microbial communities from Yellowstone Lake, YNP, Wyoming, USA - YL17G06_20 | ecosystem: Environmental > Aquatic > Freshwater > Lake > Sediment | place: USA: Wyoming | collected...
AACGGAAAGCAAAAATGAAAGCACTCTCCGAAGAAGAAAGGCTAAGAGCTGTATTGTCTTCTTCCCCAGACGCCATAACGGTCAGCGATCTGAATGGAAACATCGTTGATTGTAATGAAGCAGCGGTGAAGCTTGCAGGAATTTCATCCAAGGAGAGCATAATCGGCAAAAACAGTTTCGAATTTATATCAGAGAAAGACCGAAAAAGAGCCTTGGAAAACCTAAAGAAAACAATCGAGCAAGGAATAATAAAGAACACAGTCTATAGCCTTTTGAAGATTGATGGGAAAGAATACCAAGGCGAGCTTTCCGCAAGCATCCTTAAAGACTCCCATGGCAACCCTGCAGGTTTTGTGGCAGTAGTCAGAGACATTACAGAACGCATCATGGCGGAAGATGCCCTGAGGAAGAACGAGGAAAAGTTGAGAGTACTGCTTGAGAATCTCCCGCAGAAAATATTTTTTAAAGATAGGAATTCGGTTTATATCTCCTGCAATGGGAACTACGCTCGAGATCTGAGAATCAGCCCTGACCAGATTGCAGGCAAAACAGATTATGATTTTTATCCCAAGCAATTGGCTGAAAAATACAGGGCAGACGATAAAAGAATTATGGAGTCAGGGCAAATCGAGGATATAGAAGAGGAATATACCCAGGATGGACAAAGCGTATATGTACACACGGTCAAAACGCCGGTCAAGGATGAAAACGGAAAGGTCGTTGGCATATTAGGCATTTTCCGGGACATAACAGAACGCAAGAAAGCAGAGGAATTAGCTCGCGCAAGCGAAGAACGCTATAGATCTTACATTGACCTAGCAGGGCAGTTGGGATGGACTACCAATGCTTACGGAGAAGTTGAGGAAGATGTACCTGCATGGAGGAGATTTACTGGTCAGAGCTATGAAGAGGTCAAAGGTTGGGGATGGACGAAAGCCCTTCACCCGGATGACCTTGAGCACATCACACAAACATGGGAAAAAGCCGTTGCAGCAAAAAGCGCTTACGAGGTTGAATATCGCATACGCAGACATGATGGGATCTACCGCCACTTCCTTATCCGTGGCATCCCTGTACTTAAGGAGAATGGAAGTATTCGAGAATGGGTTGGAACATGTATTGACATCACCGAGCGCAGAAAAGCAGGACAATCGTTGAAGGAATCTGAGGAGAAATATAGAGGTCTGGTTGAGCTGGCTCCCGACGGCATAGTAGCTGTGAATGCAGAAGGCATAGTCACATCGGCCAACCGTAGTTTCCTGACGTTAGTAGGCTATGACTCTGAAGAAGGAATCGTTGGCAAACCATTCACGGAGTTGATGACTATGCGGATGGAGGACATTCCAAGATTTCAGGGGATGTTCATGTCTCTGATGAAGGGAGAATCACCTTCACCATCTGAATTCCTCTATGTTCGGAGAGATGGAACAAGTCGATGGGCAGAAGTGCATCCTGGCTTATTGATCAAAGATGGCAATCCTGTGGGAGCTCAAGCAATCATGAGAGATGTCACTGAACGAAAGAACGCAGAAAAGCTGATTCAAGATAATCAACAAAAGTTTGAACAGCTATTCATGAGTAGTCCCGAGGCGGCAGCGTATGTAGACCCAAACGAAAGAGTCTTGAACGTTAATCCGCGTTTCACCGAGCTTTTTGGATACTCTTTTGACGAAATCAAGGGAAAATTCCTCGACGACTTTGTAGTGCCAGAAGATAGGAGAAAAGAGGCGTTGATGCTAGCACAGAAAGGCAGGAAAAGATACGTTTACTATGAGACTGTTAGGAAGAACAAAGAAGGCTCTCTAATTCCTGTGACCTTGTCCTCTGCCCCGATCGTGCTCCAAGGCCAGCATATAGGTGACGTAGTTTTGTACAAGGACATCACTGAACGCAAGAAGGCTGAAGAAACATTGAGGGAGACGAAGGATTATCTTGATAATTTGTTGAATTATGCTAATGCGCCAATCATAGTTTGGGACAATGAGCAAAAGATTACCTTGTTTAATAATGCTTTTGAGGCTCTTACGGGCTACAAGAAGGAGTTCATGCTTGGAAGAAACATCGACGTTTTGTTTCCGCCTTTGCAGAAAACAGAGATTTTGCAAACTATTGAGAGGGCTACGCGAGGCGAGAAGTGGCAGTCTGTTGAAGTGCCTATTCTATGCAAAGATGAGGAAACGAGGATTGCGCTTTGGAACTCAGCAAACGTGACAAATCAGGACGGCAACATAGTGGCTACGATAGCTCAAGGACAAGACATTACTGAACGCAAAGCATTGGAAGATGCATTGCGGGATGCGAAGCAAAAATGGACGTCTCTGACAGAGAACACCGATGACATTGTCATGATTGTAGACAGCGAAGGCATAATTCAATACATCAATAGAACCATACCACCTTACACTCCGGAGGGGACAATTGGAAAGACCGTTTATGAATACGTGCCAAGAGAACAACATGATACGTTGAGGAGTTCTCTTAAAAAAGCTTTCGAAATGGGAGTACCACTTAGCTATGTGGTTTCTTCAAACATTCCAAAAATCGGCACTGTATGGTTTGAGACAAAAATAGTTCCTGTAAAAGATGATGAGAAGACTGTCAGCGCTATACTGATGTCTATAGACATCACAGAACTGAAAAACACAGAAGAGCGTTTGAAAGAAACGAACATGAAACTTGTGGTCACGAATGAGAAGCTACGTGTCGTCGGCGGCCTGACGAGACATGACGTGCGAAACAAGCTTTCCGCGATGACTGGAAACGCCTATCTGCTTAGGCAAAAGCTGGTTGGAGATGCTAAAGCGTTGGAGCAGCTGAAAGGCATGGAAGCAGCAGTTCAGCTGGTGGAAAAGATTTTTGAGTTTGCAGGAATCTACGAGAAACTGGGTACCGAGCAATTAGTCAACATAGATGTTGGTAAGGTTGTTGACGAGGCGGCGTTGCTTTTCTCAGACTTGAAAGGCGTCAAAATAGTGAACGAGTGCCGCGGGTTGACCGTTTTGGCTGATTCGCTGCTGAAACAGCTCTTCTACAATCTAATCGATAACTCGTTGAAGTATGGCGGAAAAACTGGGCAGATCCGAGTATACTACAAAGAACGAAGTGTCGATCATCTCGAACTCGTCTACGAAGATGACGGCGTAGGCATACCGAGCGATATGCGAAGCAACCTATTCAATGAAGGCTATGGGAAAGGCACGGGCTACGGTCTGTTCATGATAAGAAGAATATGCGAAGTGTACGGGTGGACAATACAGGAAACGGGCAAACAAGGCAAAGGCGTCCAATTCACAATGTCAATACCCAGAATAGACAGCATCGGAAAGGCAAGATACCAAATCCAGAAGCCACGACAACATTGGAAAGAACCGGAAACAAACGCGGAAGTTCCAAACACGCTTTCCCCCACGGATCAAATAAGAAGCACAGTCACAACGTTAGGCTCAGCAACCCGACCTCTGACTTGAATAGCCTAGAAATAATCAGCTAGCACAATTGATTGGATGCGTGTATTCTGCCACAGCAAGTAGACTTTTGCCTGCGTCAAGAAACCACAGATCTTGATCAAACGCGCAAGTCTTTCCAGACTCGCATTTGTTATCTCTCTTATGTAGGCTTCTTTTGCGCCGGAAGGAAAATGATACGAGAAGCTCTTCAGGAAACACGTGTGACTATTCTTTGTGAATGCCTCTCTAACCTTGGCTAGTTCCTCGCCGCAGAGGTTTTGAAGCTTGTTTAACACGTGGTTTTGGCTGCCTAAAGCTGGATTGTGAAGCCACAATCCTTAGTGTAGATATACCCCCATCAATCGGGGTGTTGCTCCAGATGTCCCCCTCAAAAGGTTGGCTTTATGCAGCTTCTGATATACCCAGTTAGAAAGAAGCCAGCCACTCACATAAGCATTGTTCTACATCACATATAGACGAATGTTCTATATGGCGCGCGCTACTGGCCACATTTCGTCAGATTTGACGAAGCGTCATCGCGCGCGCTAAGAAAAAAGGGTTTAACTCAATAGTTTACTATACTGGCCATCCTGCTGCCATAGACACGTGTAGAAAGAGAGGATATAAAGAGGACATCCTGTCTTACCCAGAAAAAGAGAAATGGCCTGTTTTCTATCTCTCACTGAAGTGAAATCAGTTGCGCGTGCCAGTGTTTCTATGCAACACGTTTCTTCCCGAGCGCGGGCTTCATGGCGATGAAGAATAGACGCTGTAATTCCGTTGGTGAGACGTCTCCTTGTTGTCGCCCAAATCCAGGATACACTGCCTTGAATCTCCAGCCTGTTTTCTCGAAAAGGTCAATCAGTTCGTGAAGGCTCCAAAGACGAGTGTCGGTTGTGACTTGCTTTTCTAGGACGAAGTTTTTGTCATCTTTTTGAACTAAATAGGTCCAAGTGGTTCCAGCGCGTGAGGTTTTGGCGTCAAATGTCCTGTCTTCCAAGACTATCAGATTCTCATAGCGAGAAAATCCGCGCGGCTGAAAGTTCCTAACAATCCAATCTCTATTCGCGATCTCCAAGGCAAAAAACCCTTTAGACCGAACAAGACTGCAACACTGACGTAGAATGTCAGCATTAGTCTTATCATCATAATATCCAAAAGAAGTCAAGAGATTAATGACACCATCGAATCTCTCTCCAGCAAGCACTGCACCGATCCTGCGCATGTCCGCCACTTTGAAACGCACTTTGTCAGTGACTTGCTGGCTTTTGGCACGTTTCTTAGCGATTTGGATGTAGTAGGGCGACAGGTCCGTTCCGAGAACATTTATGCTTCTTTTTCCAAGCTCGATTGAATGTCTACCGATGCCACAGTTTAGGTCCAAGATTCTTCGAGGCTTGAATCCCGTCTCACCAAGATATTTCAGAAAAAGGTCAACCTCGTCGCCTGCGATTGAAACGCGTTCTTCTAGGGCTTTAACAAAGAGTTCAGGATGATTCACGAAAAGGTCTTCTGTCCAATGAGACATAAACTTCTTCCCCCAAACGTTAGTAGAATACTTCTTGACGTATTTCAAAATTGTCTCTCTCAATCTGATTTTTCTCGCGTGCAGGAAATCGCGGTATGCCATAAAATGATTGTTGATTCAGAAAGGTTATTTTTCATTGGTCGGAGACGTCTCCAGCACAATCCCCTCTTTTTCTGTTTTCAAGCCGATACTACGAGCATTCCAGAGGCCCTTTTCATACCGAGACCATCCTAGGGCCGCATGAGATAAAAAATAGGGGGGTATCGTTTTTGTGAGAGCTTTCAGCTCACAAACGTAACATTTTGGGACTTTACCCGGGTGAGGTTGATGTCTTGCAAGGAGTGTTTTGTAGAGGAGTACATTGCAACTTGGCTTAGAAGTAGTAGGCCTTGAAAATTTTTCAAATCCTACTACTAGTTACTTGCAAGAAGAAGAAGAGGGTTGATTTTTTTCACTTTCTTCTTCTACTTGTCATAATCAAGTTTTCAGCCCTACCCCCATGGTCCTTGAGACTAGTATCGCATAATAAAAAAAGAATCCTTTTTTTTGATGTTTATACAATTTGTTGATACTTACGGTAGCAGGACCGCTCTGCGGTGTGAGAGTGATGACGATACAGCCTTTCTCTGCAGCTACGCTCACGCCAAAATCCTGATTGAGGAACGGCTTAATCAATTCGTGATATTTTCTGGGAATGTGCAGAGAGACACGTTCATACTCGTACACGCGTTTGCTGTTCAGGTACCGCTTCCTAGAAACTCTACGCTGAATCCTAACCATCTCTTTCAGCAACCCTCTCTCTGAATTTTCAACTCGTCTGAACGGTCTCATCCGCAAGGTGACGAATCTGTATACTACTTTCTGTGTGACGCGATCTGCTGGACGTCGTTTAAAAGAGCTGGGGCGAAACGACTTTGCTGATAGGCACAGAGAGTGCAGTTAAAGTGGATGATATGGAGTAAACTCCAAATTAGAGTGTAAATTCCCATTTCCACTAGAGAGTGGAGATTTCACCCGCAACTCCCCTCTTTTCTCCATGCAAGCACACGCCAAAACGTGCTAGGTTACTTCTACTCCTCACACAGAACCTACATATCCACATCTGAGAAGTGTCGAAACGCGCTCTTGCCATACTTCTGATCCAATTTTCTTGCATAAACCTGCATTGCCTCAAGGACCACAGCTTCGCCAACCTTCACATCAAGAGCAATCGTCATCAACCATCCATTATTCCTCAGATACCCTCCTGACGTAACGAGGTCCTCTTCCTTCATCCCTTTCAACATGACACTTTCGCGATGCACTAGTGCTAAACACTCCAGAAAAGGGAAGCGAACCCAGAATATTCAGGATCTCAAACACTCTGATCGGAAAACTAAACGATCTCCCAAGGACGGATGACATGATATTCCTCAACCACGTTCCGCAATCAGTTTCAAGCAACTTTCGAACTCAAAGAAAGCATATTGCAGCAAAGCTTGGAAACCCCAGACTAAGCAAGATAACACTTCATACATTCAGGCACTGGAAGGCGACTATGGAGTATGCAAGAACAAGAGATATCTTGTACGTAATGCAGCTACTCGGCCACAAAAACATCAAGAATGCACTGATCTACACGCAACTGGTGAAACTTGAAAGAGACGACGCCTTCTACTCAGCCACAGCCAAGACAACAGAAGAAGCCAAGAACCTCGTAGAATCAGGTTTCGAATACATATGTACAACCCCTGAAAACCTGATGCTCTTCAGGAAGAGGAAATGACGATGTCGCCATTTGCGCCATATATGCTATTTCAAATTCAAAAAGGTTATATGTTGCTGATGTTATCTTGGTGTGTTTGCGGGTGCCCTGGGATGCAAGGTGACCGACAAATTCAAAACTAATTCTACCCAAACCCTCACGCCAGACTATCGCCCGCTCGAACTTGAAAAAGAAATACGCGTCTTCTGGGAACAAAACAATACCTTACGCAAGTTGATGGATTTCAAAGAGAAAAACAGCAAAGGAATTGTGGGCTACGTTGAAGGACCTCCAACACTGAACGGCATACCACACGTTGGCCATGCCAGAGGCCGCGTAATGAAGGATCTGCACTATAGATGTAAGACTATGCAGGGCTACTTTATGCCTTTCTGGGCGGGCTGGGACTGCCAAGGACTGCCAGTCGAGTTGGAAGTTGAAAAGCTTCTAGGTGTCAAGAACAAGCGGGAGCTTCTCGAAAGGGTAGGCGAAGAGCAGTTCATAGAGGAATGCAAGAAGGCTATCATGAAGTATCATCGAGAATGGGTTAAGCTCGACAGCCTTCTAGGCATCTTCATGAACCACGACAAGGCTTACTGGACTTACCATGACAGTTACATTGAGAGAGAGTGGCAGTACCTCAAACGCGCTTGGGAGCAAGGCTTACTCGAAGAGGGCCACTATGTCGTGGCTTACTGTCCTGGTTGCCAGACAAGCCTAAGCAGTGCAGAAGTAGGCTACGAAGACTCCTACAAGATAGTCGAAGACCCAAGCCTATACTTCAAATTCAAACTAACCGACAGCCAAGACGAATACTTCCTCGTTTGGACAACCATGCCATTCACCCTCGTGACTGACACGTTGCTTGCTGTTCATCCTGAAGCTGAATATGCAAAGATCAAGGTAAACGATGAAAAGTGGATCATGGCAAAGCAGCGTGTCGAGCCCGTCATGCAAGAACTGGGTATAGCGAAACATGAGATAGTGGAAACGTTCTCGGGCAGCAGTCTCGAAGGCACAAAATACGATTTCCCCTTCAAGGACTTAGTTCCAAAGCAAGCAGAACTTGAAGGCAAGCACAAACTCGTGCATCGGGTCATCCTCGAAGACTTCGTGGATGTCAACACCGCCACAGGCGTCGTGCATCAGTCACCTGGAAATGGCGAAGAAGACTTCTTCGCGGCTCAGAAACGTGGCGTTCCAATCTTCGCGCCGTTTGATGACGAAGTCAGATTCACAAGCGAAGCAGGAGCCTTCAGCGGGCTGTTCGCGAGAGACGCGGATGCAAAGGTCGTTGAAGAACTGCGAAAAAGAGGTTTGCTAGTTGAAGTCAAGACGGTGAAGCATGAATATCCCACGTGCTGGCGTTCTCACCACAAGCTTGTCTGGCTAGCGAGAAAAGAATACTTCATCAGAACAGACAAGATAAACGCCAGAGTTCTTGAAGCAGTAGGAAAAGTGAAGTTCTTCTATGAAAGCCCGAAAAACCGTTTCCTCACCTTCTTGAAGGAGGGCAAGCCATGGTGCATATCCCGAGAACGCGTTTGGGGAGCACCCTTACCAGTATGGAAGTGTGAGAAGTGCGGCGAAAAAACCCTTGTGGCAAGCAAGGAAGAGCTGGTTGCGAACGCGATAGAGAAACCGCAGGGTCATTTTGAGCTGCATAAGCCATGGGTTGACCGCATAACGATGAAATGTCAGAAATGCGGGGGCATCATGCGCAGAGAAGATTATGTGCTGGACTGCTGGCATAACGCTGGGGCTTCGCCGTATGCAAGGTTCACTGACGCGGAATTTGCGAAATACGTGCCTGTTGACTTTTTGACAGAGGGAATAGATCAGACCCGAGGGTGGGCGAATTCGCTGTTGCTAGAACACGTCATATTGACTAGAAAGGCTGAACCTCCATACAAGGCATTCTTGTTCCAAGGGCTAGCCCAAGATGCTAAGGGCAGAAAGATGGGCAAAAGCCTCGGAAACGTAATAGAAGCCAACAAGCTCTTAGAAAATCAGTCAGCAGACGTATGCAGATTCTACATGTTGCGCAAATGCTCGCCTGAAGGCTTCATAAGTTTCGACCTCAGCGAACTGCGTGGGCGGCCATATCAGGTGCTCTCAACCCTTTACCATCTTAGCAGATTCCTTTTGCAGAACGCCGAGTTCGATGGCTTCAACCCTGAAAAACACACGCTTGAATGGGCAATGAGTCAAAGCCAACTCAAAAAGGCAGATGGCTGGTTGCTGTCTAAGCTTCAAGAAGCCGTGCAAACGTACACGGAGAAGCTTGAAACGTGCGAGTTCAACTTTGCACTAGGCATATTGGAAGATTATGTTATAGAGACTGTAAGTAGACTCTACGTGCCTATGGTCAGAAAGGAGTTGTGGACAGACGACCCAGAGACCCTCAACAGAAGACTTTCGGTATACGCAACGTTATGGTCAGTTCTGAAAACCGTAACGTTGCTGTTCAATCCAATCACGCCTTATCTGAGTGAGGCGCTGTATCAGAATGTTTACAGAAAACTTGATGCAAAGCTACATGAATCTGTGAACTTTGAAGACTGGCCGAAACCAAACGAGCAGCTTCGAAACGTAGCATTAGAAGAAGACTTCAAGACATTACTCAAGTGTGTATCTCTCGTCTACTCCGCCAGGCAGTCAGCCAAGCTGAAGAGACGCTGGCCCCTAAGCAAAATGGTCGTCGTTGCCCCCGAAGAAGCCTGCAATGCCTTGAAAGATATGGCAGAGTTGTTCCGTGAGCTTGCAAACGTGAAAACTGCGGAATTCTTGGAGATAGTTCCTGCTTACACTTCTCAGGAGGGATGGGTCTCTGCTTCCGAAGGCGATTCGCAGGTATTTTTGGATGTTCATCGCGATGAGAGATTGCTTGGCGAGGGTTTGATGCGGGACTTGGCTCGCAGAATACAGGCTTTGCGGAAAGAGCTTGGATACTTGCCCACCGACATGCTGGACGGCGTTTATGTGGCTGAGCTTGACGATGAAAGTACCAGGTTGCTGAAACCCTATTTGAGCGAGATGGAAGAGCTTGTTCGCACGAAGAAAGTTCACTTGCCCAGCAGTCGCGAGAAAGTCAAGGCGCAGTGGCATGAATGCCAAATGGATGACAGGAAAGTCTATGTAGCTATCTCCCAGCAAGAAGCTTGATAATTCAGCCATTTGAACGAATGGCTTTTGCGCTACTTGTTCCCTGCAACGGGGGTTCCCCTAAAGAAAGTTGCCAGTAATGGTTTAATGAGCTTCCGCTTCTTTCTGGCAACAGAAGTCTTTGCATACAGCAATTTATGTCAGTTCTATGGCTGCGGCTCAGATGAACTTCACGATAAGCACGTGTGAATCCTTGCAGTAAGATGGCTTGCAGTATCTCCAGTCTGCTGGAACGGTTCTGTTCAGCATGATTGAAAATATGTCCACTTTTGACGTGATATACTCGTCTAATGATTCTATCAGAGCTGTGATCCATCGCGCGCGCTACTCCTCAAACTCATGGTCATGCTTCTACGAGTGCGTTTATGAGGAGTTATTTCATCCTGGCACTGATAAACGATCCAAAGAGAGAACTTTCAAAGACATGTTAAGAATATTAAGGCAAATCCGAAAGGGTCAGAGGGCGTTCTAGCTGTCCTTGGAGTTGAACAATGTCTGAAAAACAAAGTCTTCAGGAGGGCTGTTCTCCAAGGCTACGAGGTAGAATTTGAGGTGTGCTACCTGCCCTGAAGACAGATTGCCTTTGTCTGGAGCGGTATCATTTTCTGGCCTGACTTTCACCTCACTTGTTTCCACCTTAGACAAATACAATGCCCATTTGGAAGTCTTGTATTGTAACTCCGTCTCGTTGTATGATGTGAAGTTCAAAGCAAGCCACGTGACGTTGACTGGCATGTTGCCCTCATTCTTAAGGTAGAAGTCCAAGGTCTTGGTGTGGTCTCCTGATGACGTATTGAAACCTCCCCAACTATGACTGTCGAGAGGTTGCGTGCATAGAGCATCTAGATAAGTTTGTATCTTCCCATTGGTTATTATGCTTGCCTAATGATCAATAGTTTTCGTGTAGTACGTTAGAGCTAAAGCCGTAGAAAGCAGTAGAATGACGCAAGTCAATACGATAAAACCCAAGTGCACTTCAATCTTGCCTATAGTCACGTATTTTTCCATACTTATCTCTCCTCTTTTTTTGCACTAGATGGATACTGGGCTAAAAGAATCTGCGTTTCTTCTTCTCATTACGTTTCCTAAGGTTACCTGAGAATTCTTCTTGTTCAGCAATCACAGGATCTTCAATTGCCGCTACTTCGACAACCTCTTCCTCTGGTTCTTCTTCGGCTGCTTCAGTGACTTCTGGTGTAATCTCTTCTGTTGGCTCAGGAGCTTCAGCAAGCTCCGATTTTGTCTCTTCTGCTGATTCGTGGCTTTCTGGTTCTTCCGGAATCTTCTTCAACTTCTGTTCTAATTCATTCATCCTAGATTCCAGTTGAGCTATGGCTTCTTGCTTCGCCTTGTTATCGTTCTCCAACTCCTCAATCGCTATCTTTTCTTCAAGTATCTTTACCCTTTCATCCAAGTTCTTTTGCTGTTCTTCCAAGGAACGCGATTCTTCTTCCAGACTTGTTCTTCTGTTCTGTAGTCGCTCAAGCTCTTTCGATTCGCTCAATCTGCATCATCGGAATTTTCTAATGTTGCACAGGAATAACAATCTTATGAAAAGAGAATCTGTATTCAGAATCAAACAGCACGTGTTCGCCTGTGTAACTGTTGCCAAACATGACATGAGCTGAGAACAGCCTAATATTCTTGGCAAGAAATGCTTGGGTTTAGGTTCAAGCTTTTGCTGACAGAATCAGCTTCAGTTTTCAAAACAAGAGTTTTCTTGACAGCCTGCAGGCATGCTCCAACTGCACGTAAAGCGATTAGCACAGACATAAAGACGCCAACCACCTTGCTCTTGATCTTGGAATACTCAACCTACAGACAGCAAACCGAAAGCTCTAAATTTCTTACCGAAGGTTCTCTTCTAAAAGAAACCTTAAGGGGCGGTAGATCAGTCCGGTATGATCGCCGCATTCGCAAGCCAAAACCTACGGTTTCAGCGCTTCCCTTCGTTATGAAAGACATGAATTGGGTTTCTTTCAAGCGTTTCTTGATGGATAGGTGTTCTGAGAGAGTGGCAGAAGACAGAGTAAGATACGCTCAGAAACTCGGGTATTGCTTGTTCAACCGTGACTTTTCAGAGCTTAATCGTTTTGCAGAATCCAAGCGGAGACATGCTTTAGCGGGTTTGAGCGCCTTAGCAAAGTTTCTTGGAGTCTATGAGGAGTTTAAGGGTTTAGTGAAGGCTTACGGTTTAACGTGGGCCTCTCTGAGTGCTGACGATCTGCTGATTGCTAGAATGAATAAGACTGTTCAGAATGGTGACGTTCTGAAGTGGATAGACGGGGTTAAGGCTAGATTTCCAGAGCTGCACACTTTCATAGATTTCATGTTGGCTAGTGGTTTGCGGTTTGAGGAAGCCATTAACGCTTTCAACCTCATTGTTGACTTGTCGAAAGAGGATAAGCTGAGCAGCTACTACGACAGAGAAAAACAAGCCTTAGAGCATTATCGGTTTAAGAGCGTCTTTATCCGTAGAACCAAAAAGGCTTTCATAAGCTTCACACCGAAGCCTTCATTGAAAGAATCACTAAACAAGAGAAGTTTACTAGGGCCATGATTGACAACCGTCTTAAGCGGAACGGTTTCAAATCACGGTTTGGTGATATTCGAGAATACTATGCTACGTTCATGACTAGGTTTCTGAATCCTGCCGAGATTGACTTCTTGCAGGGCCGTGTTTCTGCTAGCGTTTTCATGAGGAACTACTTTAACCCAGCATTGATAACTGATTTGAAGGACAGAATATTCAAAGCCTTAGCGGAACTCGAAATTCAGTAGTCTTGCGGAGTGTTCCGCAGAGTATATTAGATAAGAACGGTGGAAAGATAGACCACGCTACAAGTGAAACAGCATGAATGACAAGCTTGAACGCTTCGACGATCTCTTCAAGATGTCTATGACAACATTGGCCATAACTCTGACATTCGGTTCCAAGTTTTTCGCAGAATGGGGTATGCGTTATGCCGGCATTGTCCTTGTCTATTTGCTTTGCTTGGGAATATGGGGCGTTGGGCATCTCAAAAAGGGTACATGGGAAGTCGTTGCGAAATTGTGGAGTTGGTTTTTTCTCGTTTATATGATGCCAACTATTTACGCTAGCATGATCACTATTGGAACGTCTGCGGAATTGCAGCTCGTTCCTCCCCACTACGCCTTAGTTGCAAGTATCGTCGGTTTTTTTCTATATTGGCTTATTTACAGGTATCTACGCGAGCTGCTAGAGCGTGATCGCTCTACGCGTTTCTTAACCGGTGTTTTTCCCTTTTTGATTATTGTTTCAATGCAAGCTCTGAATTTTTTCAATAACTATTTTCGATGATATCATCTTGATCTGGGAGTCATAATATGAAAATTCTTTCTTTGTCCTCCTGCCATACTGACTGCACATAGGGATCAGTAGAGCCAAGATTGACTAGGACCATGAAGTCTTTCAGCTTGTACGCATCGTTATTGAAAACCCGCTTTCCATAAATGCTCTCACACACAGCCCTAAACCAACGAGGAATTCGAATACTACCTAGAAGAGATAATTAGAGGTATGTGTGATTGGAAGCCTGAGGTTTGTGAGGGAAAGGTGCGCAGTTATAAAGGGACTATCAGACAGAAAGAAAAGAGAGTTTATGGTTCTGAAATCTTCCACATAATAACACGAATCTGAAAGTGTTAGGCTAGGCTTTTTCTGTTAGAAATACCCTCTTATGATTATGAGCGACTGCTATAACCCTGCTTTGATGGACGACTTGTAAAGAGAAGCTCACTACCTATCTATTGTACATCCAAGTTATGTAGTCGCTTGTTGATGCAAAAGCCTTGTCGATATAGTCCGAAAAGACTCGGTGGACATAAACGTCGTTTCCCATGATAGGTTTCCAATAGTCGAGCCAGTTGTTAATCTCCGTAGTAACGTCTCTAAAGGCCAAGTTTCCCCAAATGTCATGGCTATAGTATTTCCCAGCCGGATCAAGGATAACCAGCGTATCTCCTGTGCAAGGAAGTTGAACCGCTACATGTCCTGAAGTTGCACTATATATGACTATGCACTCAACTAAATATCGCTCGTCGTTGTAGCATCTTATCATGGAGCAAAGGAGAATGGCCTGATCCTCGCAATCTCCTTTTCTAAGGCTGAGAGTCTCGTTAGGGAATTGCCACATTTCACTCAAATATTCAATGTCTCCTGATGGATCATAGGGGAGCATGGGGCTTAGGCCGTCGTACCTATATTCTATGTTATTAGTAATCCAAATGTACATTGCTTTGACGTCGCTCCAGTATTCGTTCCAATCAGAGGGGTTACTCCACCCTCCAGTGATGCTGTAAACAATGCTAGTAACTGCTGGATCGCGAGGGGTTATGAACGGTTTGACATTCTCTTGATCCCATCTTTGATTTAGCGTGCCTCGTAGCTTCTGGTATGCAGCAACGTATCTGTTGTATTCGGCCACCAGATTGTTATAGGCAGTTTGCAGCGAGTTGTATTGTGTTAGAAGTGTTCTATAGTCGGCTTGAAGAGTACTGTAGTTCGATTGCAGGGAAGTGTATTGGACTTGAAGATTCTGATAGTCTGTTTGAAGGCTTTGATACATTGCTCGTAGACTGCTGTAGTTAGTGGACAAATCATAGTAGTCGTTCTCTAGAATGGCATAGTCTTGACTTAGCTGAGCGTATTGCTCTTTCAAGTCGGTAAGGTTTTTCAACAAGTCATTAAACTGAGCGGACAGCGTGGAATACTGTGTCCTCAGCTCGTTATTCTCAACGCTTGCAGATGAGTAGTCTGCTTTCAAGGCACTGTAGTCTGATTCTAACGTGGCCATATCGATCTTGAGAAGATCATACTGTGACTTCAGGTTCGTATAGTTTGTTTCCAATGAGCTATAGTTCATCGATAGATTGTCATGAATCGATGAAAGAACCTGATGATTCTGCTTCACCAGATCATAATCTGAAGATAGAGACACATACATACTATTCAGATTAAACAGATATGCCGACTCAATCATGATCGCAGCAACGAGAGAAACACAGACAAGATACCACTTATTCATTACGAACACTTCTCCTTAGCAGTAGCTAGATGATGATCTCAGATTTATCACTTCTGAAAGAATCTTCTATAGGCGAATAAACGAAATCTTAGACTTTGATGCTCTGTATTCTGCAGTTTTCCTAGTCAGTGGTTGGCGACATATACATTTGAGCACAGTATTGGACAGAAACGGGGCATAATCTACCGCTTAGAAACGAGAAAGAAGAGCGAAAGGAGTCTATTTTGCTGAAATCTTCACAATCTTCCCACTTTTTCTAACGCTACGTAGCATATACACTTTATTAAATAATATATAGCTAGAAAGGAAAGTGTTGAGTCATGACTAAAAGAGTGTACACGTGTACTCAGTCTAAAAGTACACGGGTAAAAGTGAAGCGGAAAGAATGGAGAAGAACGGTTTCTGTCACCATATCGCCACGAATCTTAGAGGAAGCAAGAAACCGAAACCTCAACATAAGCCGAATAACCTGACAAGCTCTCCAATCAACCATAGACTGCATTCCTAGCGAAAACACACCCAAAAGCTCTTTATCTCTTAATCCATGTTCTCTTCAGAGAGAAAATGGCAGGGCCGGTAGATCAGTCCGGTATGATCGCCGCATTCGCAATGCGGAAGTCGTGGGTTCAAATCCCGCCCGGTCCATTATTAGAATTGTACCGCTTCAGGGATAGATTTGATAGGGACTAGCACCCCAACGGATTCAAGCCCAAAGCTGTGCTGTTGATTCAGTTTTGACTGCTGGTCAAACAACTATGCAGTCGCTCTTGCCGAAATGCTACTTCCTTTTCCTAATGAAGAATACGGCTATGGCAACTATGACTATCCCTGCTATTGCGCCACCAACTATGAATTCGATCAGCATTCCCGTTTTCATCTTAACGTGTGCAATAAGCGTATGGTTCGTGTTCATGGAGACTATGCATGTTGTTGTCGTGCCAGCGTTGGTTCCATCAAGTTCCCAATAGTCAAACTCGGAACCTTCCGCAACGGTGATCGTTACTGTGGCATTTTCGCCTTCCGTATAACTTCTTAGACCCACAGGCGGGGTGGTTGCTCCTCCCTCAACAGGTTGAACAGAAATGGTCAGATAGTATTTTGGCAAGTCTAAGACTGTGCAGTTTGCAACATTCGACGTAACGCTGTTTGTCTCAAAGTCCGTTGCATTTATGTAGAATAGAACAACCGTATCTTTTGGTTGTTTAGGAATTGTCGCTCTGTACATTGAGCCTCCGATGCTTCCCATAGAAACTTTCGCCCAATTTAGACCTCCATCTATCGTGTAGTACAGATTTGCCGATTTGACTCCGGCTAAGCTGTCGGTGATTGAGGCAGAAACATATACGACGTCAAGGAGGGTTGGAGAAGTCGGTGTTTGTGTCGTGCTACTTATGGTAGGTGGGACAACATCTCCCTTTATCGGCGGAGCGGCAGAGTCTGGAGGAATTAGAACTGATTCGACGGAGAGCGCTTTCCTTGGCTTTAAGGGGAAAATGGACGATTATAGATGCAGACAAATCCATTGGAGACATCGAGAAAGAGATTCTGAAATCACTGTCGACGTAAGTTGGGCCGGAATTATGACATAAGGCTTCTGTGGTTGACGGACGAAAACCTCGGCTTGGATAGACACATGATGAGTTTATGCTGCTTGACTGATCATGTCATGCGCGCTTTCTCATATATTCAATAGTTTTTTGGTAGAAATTCTGGAATAGCTATATGCTGAATCGTGTATACTGCCTTGTAGGTATTATTTTCTTGAATCACGTCGTCGTGGTCCGTAGTCGTCGTCCGTCGTTGGTGGGTTGGGGTAAAGCTTTATCCGACCAACGACGCACCCACCCTACTCTGCCCTTCCCTGGGGGGAGTTCCGCTGCCCTATTGGCGCGCGCTACTGGTGATGACAGTCTTCAGCGGAGTCTTCTATGACGTCGTTGCGTGGCTGGTATTCACTTTCGGCAAGAGATTCTTCAAACCCACGTGGCGTATACGAGTTTTAGCGCCGACGCATGAGCCTATCCTTTCTTTTTCTTAAGATAGAAAACTGCAATTGCGATTACGACGACTACTGCTATTGCAGCAACTGCCACGTATTCGATGGCTATTCCCAGACCTGCCGGTTTTGCCTTTGCGTACACTTTGAGCGTGTGATTTGCATTCATCGTAAGCGTGTATGGGTTTTGCTTGCTAACGTTGGCTCCGTCAAGCTCCCAGTTATCAAGCTCATAACTGTCTCCCGCAGTAAAAGTGACTGTTGCGTTCTCTCCTTCAGTGTAGCTCACAATGCCCCTAGCGGGATCGGTTACACCGCCCTCAGAAGGCTCGATGACTATGGTGAGGTAGTATTTTGGTAGATCCAAAACCGTGTACAACGTGAGATTCGACATTGCAGTGTTCCCAGCCACATCAGTTGCATTCACGTAGTATTGAACCACCGTACCGTTTGCCTGCTTAGGGATTGTCGCCTTGTAGCTTCCCCCTCCAACAGCCAACATTGCAATTCCTGTCCAGCTAACGCCGCCATTTACAGAATAGAACAGCGTAGCATTCTTGGCTCCCGTTAGATCATCGGAGACTGACACTGAAACGTTTACGTCATCAACAAGAGTAGGTATGCCAGGTGTGCGCGTGAAGTTGCCCATTTCAGGGAGCACTGTGTCTCCTCGTATAGGTGGTGCAGTCGATTCAGGAGGTATCTCTGCTATCAGCCTAAGGTTTGTGAATCCGCTCGGATAGTAACTCGAAATCCACGAAGTCGTGTCATTAAAAACCTGAGCAATATACATGCTCTGCAAAGCCTGATGATCTTCAGGCCTAATATATGTCTGCCCTTTAGGAGCAGTGTAGTTCATGCCTTCAATAGCTGGAATTATCTTGCTTGCTTCAGTGCTGCCAGCGCGTTCTACAGCGTAGACTATGGCTTGCCCTGCCGAGAAGGCACTTTCAACAAACAGGTCTGGCACTGGAAGGGTCAAGGCTGTTTTGACGGGCAAAGTGTCCGCATCATATTTGGCCCTCCACGTGTTGACAAGCCAATCGTTCACTGGATTGTTAGGAAGCGTGTAGCAGTATTTCGTCATTCCAGTGAAATTCATGGCAACGCCCAGAAGCTGGAGGCTGAATAGGTCGCCTATTCCTGAAGTCACATTCATCTTGTCATATATCCCGAGGTCAGCCATTGCCGGAAACAAGTACATCGCTCCAGAACCCGACCAGATTGGTATTAGGCAGTCGGGATCAGCGGCGATTATCCTGTTTAGGTATGGCGCAAAATTAACCGTAGTTGTCGGAGCATACTCCACATGCACTATCTCGCCTCCATATTTTTCGATAGCATAAGACCACGTGCTAACCCCGCTGTAACCCCATGAATAATCAGGCGCGAGAAACGCGAAAGTCTTGCCCAGGTAAGCTGCTGCAAATGGGCCACCTGTTAAGGCGTCATGCCACGTACTGCTTGCAGTTCTAAACGTGTAGTTGTTGAAACCTTGACCTGTTATCTTCTCATCTGCAGCTGGCGCAACCATGAAGATTACGCCGTACTCTGCCGCAACGGTTTGAACAGCGCTGGCGCACGCGCTGCTTGCACAGCCTTGCAAGAAGTCGACTCCGTTGTCTAGGATGAGTTTTGTTGCTTTGGCAACTGATTGCGTTGGGTTTCCAATATCATCTTCGACAAGGATTTGAATATCTCTGCCTAGGACTTTGTTTGTTCCGTTTGTAGCATACTCTATCCCTAGGTAGAGCCCGTTTACTTCCATTTCACCGTAGGAAGCCAAGGCTCCTGATCGGTCAGTAACAACTCCGATTTTTATAGGGTCAAGGGCGGAAGCCACGTTGTGTTGGGGGTTCGGAAAGAACCACATAAGGTTTAGGAGCAAGCACAAAGTCATGAAAAGCTTGGTTTTCTTGAATCTCATTTCAGGTCGTTCCTCCCATTTTGTTAGTCTTAAATACGGTCTATACCTTAAATACTTAATCGATTGAGGGGACTAGAATGTTTGAACCGAGCATAATCGTCGCCGCAATTGTAGATGGGTTGGCTTTTGCTATGCTTCTGTTTCTGATAGCTTCTGGTTTCTCAATAATATTCGGGCTGATGGGCATACTAAACTTTGCTCATGGAGCCTTTTTCATGATGGGTGCCTACGTTGGAGTTACTCTTTACTTCTGGTCCGGGAGTTTTCTTGTTGCGTTGGTCGGTGCCTGTCTTTTCGGGCTTGGACTAGGCGCTATCATTGAGATCACCACCCTGCGTCGTGTGCATGGCAACCCCATCGCGCAGATAATGCTCACGTTAGGCTATCTTCTGATATTCTCGCAGGTCGTGTTGATAGTCTGGGGTCGCGTGCCAGCGATCTTTTATCCGGAAGGCCTCAGTGGTGCAACGACGTTCTTAGGCTTCCGTTTTCCAGTATACCGAGCATTCCTAATATTCTTAGGGCTTGCAGTTGCTACTGCAACATACGTGTTTTTGACAAAGACAAGAACCGGCACGATTGTGCGAGCAGGAACGGAAGACTCGGAGATGGTTGAGGCTTTAGGCATTAACGTCAAAAGATTTTTCACTCTGACTTTCGGTTTAGGAGCAGCTCTAGCCGCCTTGGGCGGAGTGGCAGCAGTGCCTTGGCTCGCAGCCACGCCTCTGATGGGTTCTAGCTGGCTGTTCATCAGCCTCGTGGTGACGGTTGTCGGCGGTCTGGGCAGTTTCAAAGGGTCTTTCTATGGAAGCCTTCTCATAGGACTGCTACACGGGCTCTCCGAATATTTCTTTCCTCAGCTAACTTTCGTAATTGATTTCCTAGCGATGATGGTGGTTCTGTTGATTAGGCCTGAAGGCCTTTTCGGTGAGAAGAAGTGACGATGGCAGCGATTATCGGACGGATCTCTGAAGTACTCGCGAAAAAGAAGAGTATGCTTGCTGTTCTTGCGTTGCTTTTTGCTGTTCCTTTCTTTGCTCCTTCCAGATACTATGTCATATTGTTTGCCGAGGTTCTCATATGGGCTTTGTTGGCGATGAGCTATGATTTGGCGTTAGGCTATACAGGTCTGGTGAGTTTTGGGCACGCAGCTATGTTCGGTGTTGGAGCTTACGCCTGTGCAATCATTTTCAGGATGAGTTTTCCATTTTGGTTGGCTGTTTTGGCTGCAATGGCGTTTGGCGCGCTCATAGGGTTGGTGTTTGGAGTCCTCACGCTTCGAGTTGGGGGAATATACTATTCGTTGGTCACCCTTGCGGTTGCCGAGGTCATTTTTGCAGTTTTCAACAAGTGGGTCGAATTGTCTGGCGGTGAGACGGGGCTTTCAGTTCCTCGTCCAAGTGAGCTGAGGTCAGACCTGCTTGTCTATCTAATGTTTGCAGTTGCTATTCTTGTCACGGCAATTCTTATGGTTGTTGTTGTGCGGGATTTGATTAAGCGCTCTTCAACCAAGATCAGAATCATACATTCAGTGTTATTGATTCTCTTTATCGCATTGCTAATCTATTCTGTTCCTTCGAAGCTAGATCTCGTCTCGCAAGGCAGTCCCAAGGATATTCAGACGATGAACATTTACTACGTTCTTGCACTTGTTCCGCTTGTTCTGTCTTATCTTGCTGCAAGCCGAATCGTCAACTCTCCAGTCGGCAGAATATTCGTGGCAATCCGTGAAAATGAAGAACGCACCAGAATGCTTGGATACAGCATCTTCAAGTACAGGTTGATATCCTCAGCTTTCTCAGGGCTCTTTGCAGGGCTTGCAGGAGCGTTGTACGCCCCATTCATACTAAGTATTAGTCCAACCAGCGTTCTGAGTTCTTCTGTCACGATAAACGTGCTGCTGTACAGCATTCTTGGAGGTCTAGGAACACTGGTCGGACCCATGATCGGTGCTGGGATTATCACATTTCTTGCAAATGAGCTGACAGGATATGTGGGCGAGTACTGGATGTTTGTTCTGGGGCTTTTCTACTTGCTTGTGATAATGTTTCTGCCATACGGCATCATGGTCACTTGGAAGATAAAGGGCACATCAGTAAGAAGGACCCTCAAAAAGCTCTTTGAGTCCATCAGAAAACCCACCTCCAAGGAGGTAAGCCAGTGACAGGCTCCAAGAAGACTATACTTGAGACGAAGGATTTGACCAAGAAGTTCGGCGAACTTGTTGTAGTTAACAATGTTAGCATGGGCGTTGAGCAAGGAACATGCATGGGCTTGATTGGGCCTAATGGAGCGGGCAAGACCACCTTTTTCAACCTAATCTGCGGGCTTCTGAAACCAACCAGCGGAAAAATATTCTTCAAAGAAGAAGACATAACAAAGCTTTCGCCAAACGGAAGAGCGAGAAGAGGGATGGGAAGGTCTTTTCAGATAACGAACGTGTTTGCCCACCTTTCAGTTATGGAGAATGTCAGATTAGCTGCCCAGACTCGGGGGAAAGGGAACTACAACTTCTTTTCTTCAGTCGATAGTTTCAGGGATTACAGGAGAAAAACGTTAGAAATCTTGGAGACTGTAGGCTTGAAGCAGAAAGCCTTCTATCTGGCGGATTTTTTGCCTCACGGTGATCAGAGAAAGCTTGAGATTGCGATCGCAATAGCTACCGAGCCTGAATTGTTGTTGCTTGATGAACCTACAGCGGGCGTTTCACTGGAAGAAGTGGAAGACGTCGTCGACGTTATTCAGAAAATCAGGCAAACGCATAAGATCACTATCTTGATCGTTGAGCACAAAATCGACGTAATAATGGACGTTTGCGACTTAGTAACCGTAATGCACGGAGGCACCATAATCGCCACAGGATCGCCAAAAGAGATAACCAGGAACGAGCTAGTTCAAACCGTCTATCTGGGAGGAAACTAGCATTGGCGTTGCTCACGGTTGAAGACATACACACCTACGTAGGGCCGTTCCACATACTCCAAGGCGTTTCCTTCAAAGCCGAGGAAGACAGAGCAACGGTGCTTCTGGGAAGAAACGGCTCTGGCAAGTCGACTCTCCTCAGAAGCATTATGGGCATGGCGCCAGCGAAATCAGGCAAGATCTGGTTCAAGGATGAGGAGATAACCAAGCTTCCACCGTACAAAATCGCGCGAAAAGGCATCGCTTACATTCCGTCCAGAAGAAGAATATTCAGCTACTTGACTGTTGAAGAGAACATTAAGCTAGCTTCTAGAAACGCGCAAAGATCTTTCGAAGATAGGTTAAGCTTTGTTCTGAATATCTTTCCGGATTTGAAGGATGCTATGAAGCAGAAGGCGCGCCACCTGAGCGGCGGGCAACAGAAGATGCTTCTGGTTGCCCGCGCCCTGATCAACGAAAACGAACTCCTGCTTGTGGACGAACCGACAGAGGGGCTCAGTCCACTCCTTGTGAAGCGATTTACTGAGACATTCGTTAAGCTTAAGGAGCATGTCACGATAATCCTCGTGGAGCAGAATTTCAAGCTTGCCAAAGAAGTCGGAGACGATTGCTACATTCTGGACATGGGTAGAACAGTGCACCAAGGTCTTATGGAAGATGTAGCAAAGGACAAAGAACTGCTGAAGAGGCATTTAGGCGTTACGATCGAATCCTAGAATTAAACCCACCCAGATTTATCCAAAATTCTTAATACGCAAGTCCCAAATACTAGACTCAACTGAATTCGGAGAGAAAGAAAACTTGCCTCAGGCTGAAATCAACGGTGTTAAAATAAACTACGCAGTCGAAGGGCAGGGCCTAGAAGCAATCGTCTTTGTTCACGGCTTAGGAGAGTATCTTGAAAGTTGGCGAAACCAGATGAAATACTTCTCCAAAAACTACAGAACGATAGCCATGGATCTGAGAGGGCACGGCAAATCAGGTCACCCGAAAAAGCGCATTGAAATCGGAGACTTCGCCGAAGACGTAAAAGGTCTGATTGATCTTCTGGGCATAAAGAAAGCGCATTTGTGCGGTCTCTCAATGGGCGGGCTTGTCCTGTTTGAAATGTACAAGAGGCATCCAGAATGCTTTGCAAGCATGATAATAGTCGCTTCGAGACATCAATTTCCACCTGCGCAGACCGCCGCCTTAGAAGGCATGAGCATGGAGATACTAGGAGAGGAAGTTGCCACTTTCGCACTTGCAGCCAATGCGCCGGACTCTTTGAGACAAGAAGTGTCCAAAATGGTGGCCGCCACAAACAAGGATGCTTACCTCCAGTCAGCCGAGGCCACATCACTATTGGACTATACAGAAGCATTGTCAAAGGTCAAGGTGCCCACGTTAATTGTGGTAGGCGACTTAGACATTGTCACACCAGTCAGTTCTGCTGAAACCATCCACAAGATTGTTCAAGGTTCGATCTTAAAAATCATGAAAGGTGTGGGTCATCTTCCCAACAGAGAAAGGCCGGACGAGTTTGATACTTTGCTTGAGGAGTTTCTAAGAGATTTGAAAAGGTAGTATTCAAGAGGTTTGAATGTGGATCTGGGTTTGAAGGATAGAGTCGTTGTCGTGACAGGCGCAGCGAGAGGAATTGGCAGGACTATTGCTTTGGAGTTTGCGAAGGAAGGAGCAAAGGTGGTCATCAATGATGTTGCCGACGGAACAGCCGCGGCAGAGGAAATCAACAAGATAGGCGGAAATGCCGTTTTCGTCAAAGCAAACATCGCGAACCTGCAGGAAGCGGAACAGCTGGTGAACGTGACAGTCGAGAAGTTTGGGAGAATCGACGTCCTTATCAACAACGCTGGAATAACTCGAGATGCCTTAATCCACAAGATGACTGAAGAGAACTGGAACGACGTGATAAACGTGAATCTGAAAGGAACCTTCAACTGCTGTAAGGCAGCCACGAATTCTATGATGCAGCAAAAATATGGAAGAATAATCAGCATATCGTCGGTTGTCGGACAAAGAGGCAATGTCGGACAAGCCAACTACGCCGCTTCGAAGGCTGGGATCATCGGCCTGACCAAAACGCTAGCGCTTGAGTTTGCCCGGTACGGTGACGTGACAGTCAATGCCATCGCGCCAGGATTTGTTGACACGGAAATGGTGAGAGTGGTTCCAGAGAAGATCATGGAAAGAATAATCGAGGCAATACCTTTCCACCGTTTAGCGCAACCCGAAGAAATCGCCCATCTTGCTGTTTTCCTGGCTTCCGACAAGGCGCACTACATCACTGGACAAGTCATAGGTATCAATGGAGGCTACTACACCTAAAAGGAGGCTAGTTGGATTTGGCTAGATATGCGAAAATCCTGAGCACTGGAATGTATCTTCCCGAAAAGAAAGAGACCAACGAAGAGACAGGCAGAAGGATTGGGTTCGATGTGGACGGCTGGCTTCGACCCAGAACTGGAATAACCTTGAGACATCTATCAGCCTCAAACGAAGCCACGTCAGACATGGCTGCCGCTGCTGCAAAACATGCACTAGAGAGAGCCAAACTGAAACCAGAAGACCTAGACTTGCTGATTCTTGCGACCGACACGCCTGACTTTGTGAGTCCGCCAACGTCGGCTGCCATTCAGTTCAAGGTAGGAGCCAAGAACGCGGGATGCTTCGACGTGAACGCAGCCTGCAGCGACGTTCCGATCGCAATTTCCATTGCGGCACAGCAGATCATGACGGACCCCAGCATAGACTATGCGCTAATAACAGGTTCGTACGCCATGACAAAGTGGTTAGACTGGAATGACAAGTGGCTCGCACCCCTATTTAGTGATGGCGCCGGTGCAGTAATTCTCGGAGCTTCAGACGAGCCTGGTTTCATCACGTCAAAAACCATTGCAGACGGCAGTTATTGGGACTGCTACGGGATCTACATCGGCACAGCGTACCCTGTGACTGCTCAGATGGTTCAGGAAAACAAGCATCACCTACGGTTCCATGAAAGCGGGCACCGTTATCCCGCTGACATCAACCTTGCTAACTGGCCCAAACTCGTAAAGGATACAGTTGAGAAGTCAGGGCACAAGGTGGAAGACCTTGATCTGCTTCTGCTGACTCAAGTAAACCTCAACACGATAAAGGATGTCATGAAGATCCTCAACCTACCGCTGGAGAAAACGCACTGGATAATGGACAAGTACGGATACAACGGGTCTGCCTGCGTGATATTCGCGTTGCATGACGCCTTAGAGCAGGGGAAACTCAAGAAGGGAGATCTGCTGTGTATCTGCGCCTCTGGCGTAGGCTACGTTATGTCTGCCGTGGTCTTTAGGTGGATCTAGCAACGGTCAAACGCAGAAAGAAGCAAAGTCTTACGAGCATTCTGATTCCCTATCAAGGCAATTGGGTCAACAACTGGATAGCTCGGCACGCAGATATCAACCCGAACCAACTTATCCTGATCGATGAGAAAAGCGACCGACGTTTCACTTACAGAGCTTTCAACGAACGCATCGACAGAATTGCAGCCTTCTTCAAGAGAGAGCTTAGTGTCAAGAAAGGCGACAGAATCGGCATGATTTCTTGGACAAGAATAGAAATGCTGGACATTCTCTTTGCAGGTTCAAAGCTTGGCTGCATATTCTTCCCAATCAATACCAGGTTCACGCCAAGAGAGATTAAAGACTGCATAGCCATGTACAAGCCCACGACACTTGTTTACGAGGATGAATTCACCAAGATAATCGACGAGTCGAAAGCAAGCCTGAGAATAAATCATCTTGTGCACATCGGAAACCAAGGCGTGAAGAATTCAACGGATTTCGCGCTTGCAGAGAGGTACCGAGAAAGGCTTGAAAAACCTGAACAAGTGGTCTTGGAAGATCCTTTCATGATTATTCAGACAGGTGGAACAACTGGAACACCTAAGGGCTCTATCGTGAACTACAGGATGGTTTTCTGGAACGCTATGATAACAGTCCGAGACCTAATAGTGCCTGGAGAAACCACCGTAACGTCTGTGCCTCTTTTCCATATCGGAGGTTACACTTACACCTTGCCTTTGCTAATATGGGGTGGAACGAACATACTCATGCACAGATGGAACCCAGAAAAACTCATCGACTGGATAGAGACGGAAAGGGTTTCCTTCCAGTTTCTCGTGCCCGCACAGCTCAAGATGCTAATGGAATCGCCTAGGTTCAAAACAGCTGACCTCAGTTCTGTCCGTTGGTTCACGACCGGAGGAGCAGCGCTGACCAAGGAGATTATGGATTTGCTGCTGAAGAAGGGAGTAATCATGAAGCAAGGGTACGGACTAAGCGAAGCAGGTCCAGGAGTATTCGCACTCGATCCCAAAGATGCAGTTCGCAAGCTAGGATCTATTGGCAAACCAAACCTTCTCGTCGACGTGCGCGTTTTGACCGACAAAGGAAAAGAAGCTGGGCCAAACGAGTCTGGCGAGCTCCTGATCAGGTCTCCATCCCTTTTCGGCGGATACTGGAAGAACCCTGCAGAGACAGCTGAAGCTGTCGAGGGCGGCTGGTTCCACACAGGCGACATTGTCACCTATGATGATGAGGGCTTCTTTTTCGTTGTCGCGAGAAAAAAACTTGTGATCAGGAGCGGTAGCGAAAGCATTTATCCAGAAGAGATTGAGCGAATCTTGGTCTCGCATCCGAAGGTTGCGGAAGCAGTTGTTATAGGAGTTCCTGACAAGAAGTGGGGGGAAGTTCCGAAAGCGCTTGTTGTAATCAAGGCGGGAGAAAGGACCACGTCTGAAGAGATTATCAGCTTCTGTGCGGGAAAGCTTGCAAAGTATAAAATCCCAAAGTCATTAGAGTTCATCGACTCTGTTCCGAAAACTTCAGCTGGCAAGGTCGAACGGGAACAGCTTGTGAAGAAGTGTGGACAATAATGAGGAAATACGAGGGAGTTTTTGCCTTTGCCATTTGTTGACGTGAACGGTGTCAAAGTCTACTGCGAAGTTCACGGGAAAGGACAGACAATACTTTTCCTCAACGGAGTACTAGCAAATACGTCAAGTTGGTTCGGTCAGATTCCATACTTCTCAAAGAACTATCAGACTGTTCTGATGGATTTCAGGGGTCAAGGAAAATCAGACAAGCCTTCGACTAGATATCCTATGGAAATGCATGCGGATGATGTCAAAGCCGTAATGGATCACTTGAAGATCGCCAAGGCGCATGTTGTAGGAATCTCTTTTGGAGCAGAAGTAGGATTGATCTTCGCCACAAGATATCCACAGAGACTTAAGACTTTGGTTTCAGCATGTGCGGTAAGCCACGTGGACAACGCCGTGAGGGCGATGGCGGAAAGGTGGCTCACCGCAGCTAGACTGAGAAGCGGAAGATATCTTTTTGAGGCGGTCTACCCTGATGCTTTCTCAACTGAATTCATTGAGAAAAGATGGGACTTTGTCAGCAGTACGGCACCACTTTACGATACAGCTGTGGACATTGATGGATTCATCGAGCTTATGAAAGGTTTCATGAAGCTAGACGTAACTCCTGATCTTCATAAAATAAAGATCCCTACTTTGGTTATTGCTGCCGAGAATGACAAAATAAAGTCGCTGAGATATTCTGAGACAATTCATAATAAGATAGTTGGCTCAAGGCTCTTGGTTATAAAAGATGCAGGGCACACTGTGATCTGGGAGAAACCAGAAGAATTCAACAGAGCTGTTTTTCATTTCATTGGTGAAACCTCGACCGAAGTAATCAAAGCCAAGAGAGCTTGAACAGATCGGCTTTGAAGGAATAACGTCTGGCAAAATCTTATTAATCCATGACTGTATATGAAGCTCGGAGTCATGCATATGACCAAAAGAATCGCTTTTATTATTGCTATTACCGCGGCACTATGTCTAATCATGATGAGCGTCGCCACGGCATATTCTCAGTATTCTTGGCCAATGTTCCGCTGCAGCCCAACGCATACGGGCTACACTCTGTGCCCTGGACCGACAACGAATCACACTCTCTGGGTTTATGATACGCTTCACGACCTCTTCGGACCATGCCCAGCTGTCGTGAATAACACTCTTTACATAAGTGGAGGGTATGGCACTTACGTATATGCTTTGAACGCAACAACCTCTGCACTTGTGTGGAACTACACTAGGTCTACTTGGTTCGTGTCTTCTCCAGCCGTGGCTAATGGCTTGGTCTACTTCGGAGGATTTGACAAGAACGTGACCGCTTTGAATTCAACGACAGGGGCCTTCATGTGGAACTACACCACGAACGGGTGGATTGCGGCTTCGTCTCCTGCAGTTGCTAGTGATGTTGTCTACATTGGTGGCGGCTATGGAAACACTGTTCTGGCTTTGAATGCGTCTACAGGTGCCCACTTGTGGAATTTCACTACTGGCGGAAACGTGCACTCTTCTCCGGCCGTAGATGGCGGCGTTGTCTACATTGGTTCTTTTGATGATAATTTCTACGCACTGAACGCGTCGACAGGACAGAAGATATGGAATTATACGACCAAGCTCGACGTATTTTCGTCTCCAGCTGTGGCCGATGGGATCGTCTACGTAGGCTCATACGACCAGAATCTCTACGCTTTTAACGCGACGACTGGAACGAAGATCTGGAACTACACGACTGGAGACTGGGTGGCTTCGTCTCCTGCAGTTGCCAACGGCATGGTCTATGTAGGTTCGTACGACAACAGAACCTACGCCTTCAACGCCACCACAGGAACGAAGATTTGGGAATTCGCAACCAAAGGTCCAGTCTCCTCGTCTCCCGTCATTTCTGGCAACAACATAGTATACATAGGTTCAGGAGATAACAACACATACGCTCTGAATGCATCAACAGGCGCGAAAATATGGAGCTATCAAGCTGGTAGCGACATGTTCTCTTCCCCAGCCTTGGTTGACGGAGTACTCTACGCACCTTCACGCGACGGCAAAATCTACGCTTTTTCAGGAAGCCAAGAGACGTTTAACGCTGTTTGGCAGACGCAGAACTACCCCGTCAATATCGTAAGCAATTCGTCACTTTCTAACTTCCAGTTCAATCAGCCAGCCAAACAAATCAGCATAGACGTTACAGGACCAAGAGGTATGTCGAGCTACTGCAACACAACAATACCCAAGAACTTGATGACAGGACCATGGAACGTACAAATAGACGGCTCAAACGTCACGGCCACGATTAGCGAGACTGGCTCTTATACATTCATTCAAGTACAATACCTGCATTCAAGTACGCATACCATAACAATCACAGGAACAGGGGTTGTTGCAGAGTTCCCAACTGCAATCGTAGCTCCACTCCTGCTTGCTTCAACACTGCTTGCAGTCATGCTTGCCAAGACTTGGCACCCAAGAAAACAAAACTCGAGCAGAAAGGTGCTCAATTAGCGAACTATCACCCATCTTTTTTCCTCTCGGTCACAATGGCAAGCTTCTTGAAGGAGTAGTTTCATGAAAAGGAATCCGCATATTTCAACGAAACTGTAATTAAACGCCATTTCCACATTTATGCTATGAAAAGACACAGATTCGACACACTAGTCTTCGCATGCATTCTGCTGCTGGCGGCGAGCATAGCTTGCCCAAATCTCAAGGCATCAGTCAGTGGGCAGTTGGCAAGTGCAGTTTCTCCTCCTGAAGGAGAAGGTCCATATACGATTGGTTGGCTAGACACTAACATAAACAAAACAGGTGGCGAAACACTTCCAATATCCATCTACTATCCCTCGCTCACAGCCGGTCAAAACGGTCAACCAGACACTAGCCTAGCTCCTTATCCAACATTGCTGTACAGCCTTGGTTTTCTGTCAACAATCGATACTTATCGAAATCTGGCTTCCCAAATATCAAGCTGGGGCTTCATCTTCCTGTTGGTCGGAACCTCACCTATGACATGGAATCCAGAAAGAGCAAATGATGTGGTCGACGCCCTGAACTGGATTGACGATCAGAACGATAATGCTTCATTTGCGCTAAGCGGAATGGTGGATGAATCTAGGTTTGGGGTCATGGGGCACTCATTGGGAGGCGAGGCGGCGCTCATCGTAGCACAATCAGACCCCAGAATAAAGGCAACCGTTCCAATAGCCCCTTTTAGTGGTTCTTTTGGATTGACTCAGAACATCCATTTTCCTCTCTTCATAATAGTCGGTTCCGACGACGGGACAGCTCCTCCGGCAACAATGGCATATCCATTGTATGCTCATGGCAACTCGCCGAAGTTCTGTGTCACGGTTATGGGTCAAGGCCACCTGAGCATAATTCTCACCTGTTCAAGATACATAATTCAATTTCTCGAATTCTGTTTCTACGGGAACGAAGACTATGCTACCTATCTTTACGGTTTCGAAGCCCAAAAAGAAGCCCAAAACGGCACAATCAGGCTTTCATATGACCTGAGAAAGACTTTCTATTACGAAGTGGTTGCTGGACCAGTATCATATAACGTTAGCGTGTACTCAGACTCAACTTTTCTGCAGCTTTCGTACAACGAGACTAAAAATGAGCTGAACTTCACCCTAGAAGGCCCGGCAGAAACCACGGGAACGGCGAACATATCCATTCCAACATTGTTAGTCAAAGACATGGACATCATAACATACTATGACGGAAGAGAATATCCATTTGCCCTGACTTCAGATTCAACGTTTCACTTTGTTTACCTGACCTACAACCACAGCCAACATGAACTTGCAATAGATTTTGTCGATTTGACTCCACCTGTTTTAGATGTTATTTCGCCCAGCTCAGGATCGGTCATCCAATCCCCAAATGTTGAAGTCGAATGGAGCGGCACGGATTCAGTATCTGGAGTTGCCTATTGCCAAGTCAAGGTCGACGAAAAAGAGTGGGTTGGTGTAGGAACCACTACGTCACACGTTTTCAATGGATTGAGTGACGGAAATCACACGGTTTACGTTAAGGCTTTTGACAATGCCGGCAACAGTGACGTGGCTTCAACAGACTTCATGGTCGATACGACACCTCCGTCGGTTTCCATCATTTCTCCAGTTGATGACTCAGTAATGAACGATTCGAGTGTAGTTGTTAGGTGGACGGTTGAAGATGTTATGTCTGGGATCAAGTACGTTAAGCTCTTGATTGACGAAGGAGGACAATGGACAGATGTCAGTAACTCTACGATGCTTACACTCCAAGGGCTAAACGATGGAGAGCATGACGTGCTGGCCATAGCCTGCGATAATGCAGGAAACGTAAACGAAGTATACACAGACTTCGTCGTTGACACCCTGCCACCTTCAGTCTCGATTCTTCTGCCTGCACCAGAATCAAAGATGAACTCCTCAAATGTGACGGTTACTTGGAAAGGTGCAGACAATGCTTCAGGAATCGACCATTTCGAGGCAAAGCTGGATGATGGAATGTGGGTGATGGCGGGAGCAGAGGCTTCCTATATATTCACTGAGTTGACAAATGGAAATCACACGGTACACCTAAAGGCAATTGACAAAGCTGGAAATCTTTCAGAGAACCAAGTGAGATTTGAAGTTGATGCGCCGTCTCCTTCGTCGTCGTGGATGCAATGGTGGCTATGGGCATTTGTCGTAGGAATCATCGTGCTCATTCTCGCTGCTTTGACGCGCAGCTTGTTAAGGCGCAGCCTGCGTTCAGGAAAAGCTTGATTAGATCTGCCGTTCAACCGTTGTATTTCACTAAACCAAGCTCTCTACTAGAACTTCCTTCCACAAGGTTTTAATGGCTGCAAAACACCAATAGTTAAACGCAGGTGAACTCAATGGGAGAAGGAAAGAAGAAAGGAGTAGACGCTATTCTGATTGCGATTTTCTGCTTGATCATTCTAGCCATTACACAGATAAGCATCGGACACGCAAGTGGACCCCAATGGCCTATGTTTAGGCATGATTTGGCCCGTACAGGCGCCGTAGATTGTGCAGGACCTACAACTAACAGTCTCCTATGGACATACACGACGGGAGGCGGCGTGACTTCGTCTCCAGCAATAGAAGGTGACACAGTTTACGTCGGCTCAAAAGACGGAAATGTATATGCTTTGGACGCATTGACAGGAAGACAAATCTGGAGCTATACCACAATTCCTACCAAGGAAGTGATTTCGTCTCCAGCCGTTGCAAACGGGCTTGTATACGTCGGTGCCAACAACACAAAAGTGTATGCTTTGAACGCAACTGACGGGACAATGGTGTGGTCATACCCCACATTCTTTGATGTTTGGTCCTCGCCAGCCGTTGCCAACGGGTATCTCTACATAGGCGGACTAGACACATTCATGTATGCTTTAAACGCAACGACAGGCACGTTGAAATGGTTCCAACAACTCAACGTCTCAATGAGCTCCTCTCCAGCCGTTGTAGGCGACACAGTCTACATAGCTGGAGTGGCAGGCAACCCCTATCCAGGCAACGTAACGGCATTAGACGCGTACACGGGTGCCATCAAATGGTCATACCAACTGGGCAGCTTTTCTGGCATATACTTCTCATCCCCGGCTGTTGTCAACGGTATCGTCTACATTGGATCGTTCGGAGGATCAGTTCTTGCTCTGAACGCAACCACCACGAATCCAGCGGGCCAGCTGATATGGTCATACATGACCACGTTGTACTATTCAGTCAACGTATCGCCAGCCGTGTGGAATGGCATTGTCTACGTCGGTTCGCAAAACTACAGAGCCTATGCATTGAACGCAACGAATGGAAACAAGATATGGGACTATCTGACAGGTGGTCCAATATGGTGTTCTCCAGCCGTTTCAAGCAATGGTATAGTGTACATAGGCTCAGACGACAACAAGACCTACGCGTTGAACGCCACGACGGGAACTAAGCTGTGGGACTATCAGATGGGCGGCAACCTTCACGGTAGTTGCGTCGTCGCCAGCCCTGGATTAGCTAGCGCTGCCATAGTCTACGTTGGATCGGCAGATGGAAAGCTGTATGCTATTGGCGCAAAAAGTGTAGGCGGCATACGCATTCCGGTGGACAAGTTTGGTATCTTGGCTCCTTGGATTGCACTGGCATCAGCAGTTGGCATCGTATCAGTCTCAGCGGCCATCTACCTCAAACGCAGAAAGAAAGCATAAGCGGCAGCAGTCAGAAACTTCCATCCTTTTTTTATTGATTGTACTCACCACTAGTGTGATATCTGCGGTGTGTTCGGTGAAACCTGTAAAAGGCAAGAAATCGGTTGGGATGAAGCAGAGAATCCGCGAAGAGCGGGAGAAAGAAAAGCGTATAGCATACGTTGTTGCTGCAGCTATACTGATCACGGTAATCGGCGTCTCAAGCTTCTTGGTTGTTTCAATGTTGAATCAACCATCAAACAACAATAATGCTAATCCAACCAGCCAACATAAAGCGGCAATAGTTGACCACCTCAGCCTCACCGCACCAAACCAAACCTTCGTAAACACAGCCACTCATATCTTGGAGCAAGCTGGATACAACGTCACTTACTATTCCGGTGAGGAAGTAACAGTCTCGTTCTACAAGGATTTGCCATCTCTCGGTTACGAACTAATAGTTCTGAGGGTACATTCCACGGCTGCGAACCCTGACAGACCAGAGACAGCCCCTGTGACTCTTTTTACGTCGGAACGTTACACGCAGAGTAACTATATCGGCGAGCAATTGTCTGATCAGCTTGTGATAGTAACGTATTCGGACGAAGATTACGCGAAAGGAATAACTTATTTCGGAATAAACCCGGAGTTTGTAACAAATGCTGCTGGTCGGTTTCAAAATACAACGATTATTATGATGGGTTGCGGTGGTTTGGATAATCCGTCAATGGCTGCAGCCTTCGTCCAGAAAGGCTCAAAAGTCTATATAAGTTGGGATGGGCCAGTTACAGCGGAACACTCGGATCAAGCAACTATTGATTTGCTTCACAAGTTGACACTGGAAAAACAGGTAATAAGAGTAGCTGTAGAAGGTACTATGAACGAGGTTCAGCCAGACCCTATTTTTAGAAGCGTACTTGCTTATTATCCGCTTATACAAGGAAGCCAAACGATCAAAACCCCAACAGAAAACCCATAGCTAAGCTCACATTTCAAAGCATATGATAGAAAAGGGTTCCTTTAAAAACACTGAGAAAGTCACTTGTTCCCAACTTCTTGGAAACGCAAGAGAGCATAGCCAGAAAGTCTGTATAATGGAAGGAGAATAAGGCGCAAGAAGACAATCGATGAAAGAGGCTCAGAAATACATCACGAACCACGGCAAGATGAAGTTGGGATTCTACGGGAGATGCTTCCATCTGTCGTCTGTCCTGACCCAACTCGCGACATGACAGGTGCAGATGTGAACCTGGACCCTGCTATGCGGTAGAAATCCCGCTCGGTCCATTATTAGACTTGAACCCGATTGGGTGCAGGTCTCGCGCGCGATAAGTCTATATCAACGGCCAGGCAACATCCCGCACGCTGACAGAAGATACTGCCAGCAACCCTGCCTGCTTGAAACGCAACAAGACAGAGACGCTGTCCATCGTTTTTCTGGATTTCGCTAGCTGCTCCGAACTTCTTTTCCTTGAGTTCTCTAGCCAAGGCTTTTTCACAAAAGCTGATTGCGCAAACCCAATCGTATTCCTTCTCCCTTTCTGTTGCTTGAGCGAAAATGCTCTGCAAAGAATGGCTATTAACCATATTGCTGCAGACTCATTGTTGGTTGATAGAAGAACATTTCGCCAGTGAAAAAAGCTTTCTTGAGAGACACCGAGCGCGCGCTTCTATGTGGACGTGGAAAGCTAAAGTGTCGAACGCTAAGACGTTAGTAGTTTTGATATGTCCATCTTTTGGGCGTACCCATAGTAGTGAGTCTATCTTTGTTCAGTGGCAAGTCGTCGCTTATGTAGTCTTGTCCATACATTTTCTTTATTCGTAGAAATTTCTTAGATTCCTTTTCGTAGACTTCTATCTCGCCATCAAACAAATCAAGAACTGCTTGGGCCTCCTCAGAAGTATGCATGTGCGGATTCATTATTGCCAGAGTTGTGAATCCTTTCGATTTCAGCTCGGTGGTTACACCAACTAGCCATCTTCTTGTCTGAGCCGCATGGTGTTGTAGCAGGATGTCTGAGAGGATTTCGATGCAGATTCTTCTAGGTTTGTCGTTGGACGAATCGAGTTTGCGCAAGGCGGAGAATAAAGGGATACTGATGTCGGTTAGGTTTTCTACTCCTCTGAGCTTGACGATGTTAGGTAGCGATTTAACCGCGGTTTCCGCTTGTGGGTTGCACACGAAAAGATGGAAGGTCGGAAATTCTTCGGCAAATCTCTCCCATCTGCTTGCTTCTACCGTAACAAGAAAGGTGATTCCTCCTTCTCTGGCACCTTTTTCGAGGAACCGGTTTATGATGAGCATCGTTTCATCACAAGAGACTGAAGTGAGCACAACTGCGTATTTTTCAGGTATTCCACCAAAAAGCAGATTGTCGAGGTCTTTGTATCCGACGCTCACACGACCGGGCAAAACAACTTCTCTTACATTCACGATTACAGGTTTGAGATCCATGATTCTCTGAGTGCCTGCTGTATCTACGTACACGATCCTTGGTGCGATTGCATAGGTGCCTTTTTCGAAGGCTCTCATCGTGAATCTAAGTCTTTCAATCATTGAAGGTTCCAGAACCTTTCCGTTAAGGTCAAGATACGATCCTTCTACATCGAATTTGCCTGGGCTGTTTATCAATTCCAGTCCGCAACAAGGAATGATTTCTTCAATTCCCTCCAGCGTAGCGGATGCGCGCCCAAGATTGGCAATCTCAATTTCTAGGATGGAGCTTTCTCCAGCTGCTACATCTTGTTTCTCAACAGTAACCTTTCCCTGCAAAAGTGCGTTCGTTATTCTTTTCGTAGGCTCTTTGGCGTAGACCTTGTTACCTATCAACATAACGTCTTCAAGCGCGGCCAGCTTCTTGAGAAGCAGTTCTAGCTTTTCGCCCGGATTTCTCGAATTTCGATTTTCCTGTGTCACCGCTTCTCACCACGTCCTTGCGATACACTTGTGGTAAACATGGAGTTTTTTATAGAGCTCTACAAAGCTAGTTTGCCTTGTTTGATGATCGTCTTGCCGTCAAGCTTCACAGTAGGTTTTCCAACAGTCACGCTAAGAGCATAATCACTTTCGTTTGTTCCTCCAAGTTCTTTGTTAAAGCCTATTCCTACAGTCGCTGTTCCAAGAACTATTTGGTTGTTGAGGAATCCGAGATTTGCTTTTGGATTGAGCCCTATGGCTAACCATCCGATCTTGTCCTTATCTCCAGTCCCTTTTTTCCACATGTCCTTTAAGACGTCAATGTTCTTGTCTCCTTCAAACGACGTGAGTTTTCCTTTTTCGAAACGTAGATCGATTCTATGGATCAGTGTCCCAAGTTGAGCAAAAGGAACACTCGACGAAAGAACACCATTTGCATTGGTTTCAGTAGCCGCCACAGCAACATAGCCACCAGGCAGATTTGCGTATGTTGTTCTCATTTCAACGTCCGTATCATCGATAACGCCATCGTAGACGTGAGCTTTTCTACCTTCTAGGGCAAAGCTTAGATCGGTTCCGTCGGGATCTGTGATTATCACATCGTGCGACTTCTCCAAAACGTCAGCAACTCTCCTTCCAAGTTCCTGCATTCTTTCATATTCTACATCGATGGCTTCTTCGACGTTTTTCTTCCACGCTTGATAATCAAAACCATAGGTTCTGGCTCGCTGAGGAGTAACATACCCCAAATTTATATCGGCAATTCGAACTCCCCGTTCAAGGAGTTTTTCATAGGATGGCCGGTCTGCTCTTGACAATGCCATCCACCTTTCGGCTGGCACTCCTTTCAATCTTTCAGGGTTTTCCGGACCCGATATAAAAATGCAGGCAGTCGCAATTCCCGCCAGGGCAAGGTTAAATGGGTCAGGGGTCTCCAAGTAATCTATTGGACGATTGAGTACTGCATCATACCACAAGTCATCGGTCGTGAATTCTGTATGAACACGTGCTCCAGATCTCTCGCACTCGACGGCAAGTGCTTCAGCTAGATCAAGCATGTGTCGCCAAGCGAAAATAGTCACTCTGTCATCTTTGCCAATTCTGAGACAGCTTTTGACTACTCTTTCGACAAACGAAGGAACTATCATTTTCTCCCTCTCTTCAGGCAGCATACACTCTGCAACGGTTCCTTATTACAGTTATCGCGCGCTGGAACCTATCACGCACTTTTGGGGATGCCAAAAATCGATTGTAACGAATATTGGGTTTGCCCTACTTTTCTTCGAACAGTAGCGTGTTTGGAAGGATCTCGATTCCAATCCTATCTATGGAATATGGCGCAAGGTTTGGATTAGCCCGCACAAAAACTATAAATATCGATGAGAAACATCTATGTTCACAAAGGTGAAATGCATTGACAGAGAATATAGTGACTGGAATTCAAGGACTAGACGAGCTTATAGGCGGTGGCATTCCTAAAGAAAGGGTAATACTGGTTATCGGAGGGCCGGGCACCGGAAAGACGATTTTTGCGGCACAATTTCTGTACAAAGGAATCAAAGACCATAAAGAAAATGGAATCTTTGTCAGTCTAGACGAAGCAAAAGAGCATTTCTACAGAGAGATGCAGCAATTTGGATGGGATTTTCAAAAAGCAGAAGAAGACAGGAAATTTGCTTTCATTGAGGCCACGAGAATATCTCGAGTATCCATGCTGAAGGAAAAACTGTACAAGGAGGAAACTAAGAGCCTACAGGGCAAGCATTTTTCAATCGACAAGCTTCTTGAGGAACTGCAGGACAAGATTCAAGCAGTCAAACCAGGAAGAGTTGTGGTTGACACACTCGCGGCACTTTTCTACCGATTCCCAGATCCAGTGGAGCGTAGAACCGCAACGGTGGAATTGATTGAGTCACTGTCTGACTTGCCAGTCACCAGCATTATAACCACAGAATTGGGCCACCTAGGTCTTGAAAGAAGCGCCGTCGAGGAAGAGTACTTGGTTCATGGAGTGGTCATGATGCAGACTTTGTTCTCAGGTGGAACCACGACAAGAGCTATCCAAGTTGAAAAAATGAGAGGCGCCAAAGTCAACCCGAACCTCGTGCCATATTCCATAGATCGAAACGGAATAGAAGTCTACCCAAATATGCCATTATTTGGGGAAAAGTAGATTGACATAAAGCCCTTAACTGATTCATGGCTTAGATTCTCAACTGCCTTCTCTTTTATTTCCTGCTTCTAGTCTTTCTTTTCTTAGGGACAATTCACAGTCCATGTATCTTTGGTTGTACATTTTCTTAATCTTCAGGACTTTTTGTAAGTCTTCTTTCTCGTAGATGCTGATCTCTCCTTCGAAGAGTTCTAGGATCGCTTGCACTTCTTCTGTAGGATGCATTTGGGGATTCATCACTGCCAGAGTGGTGAAGCCTTTTGATCTTAGTTCCGGAATGAGGTCTGTGAGCCATCTTCTGGTTTGGACGGCGTGATGCTGAAGCAGGATGTCTGAAATGATTTCGATGCAGGCTCTCTTTGGTTTGCCAAGCGACGTGTCTAATGTGCGAAAAACTCTGGTCAATGCAATGGTAATTTCTGTGAGGTTTTCGACACCCTTTAATTTAACTATATTAGGTAAGCTTTTCACCATTGTGTCTGCCCGAGGATTGCAGATGAAGAGGTAAAAGTTGGACTGGAATTCTTCTGCTAGTGATTTTGCCTCACCTGGATCGATGGTGACGTAGAACGTGGTTTCACCCTTTTTCGTCCCTGCTTCGAGGAATCTCCTAATCAGCAGGCCTCTTTCGTCGCACGACGGCGAAGTGAGTGCCACCGCATAATTTTCAGGTAAACCGCCAAGCAGCAAATTGTCAAGATCCTCGTATCCAGCAGCAATGCGGCCTGGAAGAGTTACGGTAGCCTTCGGAACTTCGGTTACCAAAGGTTTCGGGTGGGTTTCTATGAGGCCTTTTCTTCTATGATTTCTAAGCCATGCAGCACTGGCGATAGCGACAATGAACCCTGTACCCACAAGTCCCAGAATAGCTTGCGTCTCAGGACGGGAAAAAGTCTCCCACCAAGTAGGGGCATTCACATAATGAGCGGTGACTTCGTACGGCCTATCTATGATGAGTATTATTTGGTTAACTCCACGCTCATAGTCTGTTCCATCAACGGTCCAGCGTTCGAATAGCTTTCCACTTATGTCCTGCGCGGTGAATGTCAACGGTGCACCGCTATCATACCATGGTCCCGGTGCGGAGACGTTTGGCTGTGGGCCAAGTCCGGCAGGATCGGTGCGCACCACCAAGAAATATTGGGTTTTCCAATTCCACGTTATGCTAGAGGACGCGTTTATCGTGAAGACTACATATGTGGATGTTCCAGACGCATTAACACTTCCGGATCCCGTCCACCCAGTGCATACGAACCGAGTGCCAGTTGATCCTGACACAGGAGACGTGACCGTTGCATTGATGAGTTCTCCAACGCCAAACCATCCGCTCGTTGGTGTTGGTGGGCCGTAGTCGCTAATGACGGTCAGGTGATATTGGGTCTCATAGTTTCCAGTCAAGTTGCCAGGTGCGGATATAGGGACAGAGCCGCTTTGTATCGTCGACAAGCCAGCCGTATTTGTCCAAACGTACTGTTCTACGTTTGGAGCGACTGTCAGCGGCGATTTAAAGTCAAAGGTATGAGTAGTGCCTTCCTTTGACCAGAAGGAAACTGGAAGACTCGTAGCGTTGTATCCTATTCCGTCGATTATTGCAACAGTTCCCGAAAAATCTGCACCAACGCCGGACTGACCGAATACCACCTCGTATTGAGACTCGTACGAGGCGGTGTAGGTCAGAGTCGCACCTGGAACAGCTATCGTCTTTGAAGTGTTCAGTGAGTCGTCATCCCAATGCTCAAAGACCTTGCGTAAACCAGATCCAGTTGGAACTATGGTTTGGACATTGACAATGTATGAGCCAGCCAGAACGAACAATCGGAGTTCGGCTTTGGAATCAGTTCTGTATGGCTCTCCATCGAACTCTACTGGTATGTAGGGGTAGACGGTCTTGATTGTCAGGGTGAATCCGGATTTCTGGATATCAAGGTAGTATTTCACGAATTCGTCCCATGGAGTGTCCAGTGCAAATGCTGTATTTTCATATAATCCGCCGTAGTTGCCATATTTCTCCTTTTCATTTGGGAAGAAAATTGATAAGCCGTGGGCATTTGGATCGCCTTTGTCGTCTTCGTAGATTAAAGCGTTTCCGGCTGAAAGCCCAGTCATTACTTGAGTGGCAGCATTCTGAACTCCTTCATCAGGAACACATTGATGAGCTAAGTGGGCAAAATCATATAGGTCTATGTAGTAGCCAAACTCGTTTGCGGTGGGTCCTTCGTATCCTTCAGTCTGGTTTCTTGCAAGGCTCGTTTTGTCATGGTAAGGAGTCTCCTTTCGTTTCAAGTTTATGGCAAAGTCGTCGATTGCTGCCATCAAACTCGTGATTTTGGTTAGATCGATTGCTGACATCGTTGCATTTGGAAATTGGCTGCTAGGGATAAACCAGTTCATGTAGTCAGCGATTACCTTTTTGGCGAACTCGTTTGGCTGGATCGACGAATTGCTGGTTAGATCTGACAAGTAACTGTCATAGGGCGCTGGCGCATAACCGAGTCCTTCGGGGCCAATGAGTACATTTGCGTAGTCTTTTATCTGGTAGGCTACCTCGATCATGTTCATGCTGCAAGCATCCATTACTACCGCATCGATTACTACGGGAAGCCCGCTTAGAGCTTGGCTGAGTTCTGGAAGGGTTAAGAAGTCTGATCCGTTTGTGACGTCGAAGCAGACGCCTATGCATCCGGTTCCATGATCCCAGAGCACTAAAAGGTAACGGTTTGCTGGATAATTGCTTATTGTCCAGTTGGCAAAGTCCTTTAATGTGTTTGAGTCTCCCATGTCAACCTCACTCAAATTGAGCACTGCGTTTTCAGGCATTGGGGTCATGTTCTGGGCTACATTGAAGCGATAGCATTCTGTCCAATTGCCAGGTCCAGTGTCTGGGTCAGGCGACCTGTCCATTTGTACAACGATGTTTACGTTAGGTGAAGAACCTACGGTAGCCATTTTTCTGAAGACGTCGAGGCTGGCGTTTTCCAAGCTGTTGTCTCCGTCAAGGTAGACCATGAACGTCCAGTCTGCAACGGTTGCGTTTCCAACGATGAACGGCGTAGTTGCAATAGGTCCATAGGGGATCCACGTGTTGTTGGAGAGGTATCTGTCGATGTACACTTCAACTTTCCAGTTTCCAACAGGCGTGTACTGGTTGATCGGGATGCTGTCGTTCGAAACGTATTCATACTGCCAATAGTTTGAGGACATGTTGCTGTCTTTGTAATCGTTAAAACTACATGAGTGAGTCTTGTAGATGGAACCGTCTGGTTGAATCCAGACCGTCGTGAGATTGTGGCAGAAGCCCAGTTCATCGTTGATGTAGGCGGCTCTGTCAAACCTTAGATAGTGGATTGCTGTCGGGTTGTTGCCTATGGTGAACCTTGACTTCGCGTTGACTGGGAATCCTGCTGCGTCTACGCTTTCGCACATTCGGGGACTGTTTATTCCGCCGTTTGTGACCTCGAAGAAATCTGGAAACAGGAGAGAGCTGTTTAGGTAATAGACTTCAACCTTGTAGGCTCTTGGGTAGTACGTACCAGGCCAGTATCCTGCTATCAGGAGATAGCCTGCGATGACGTGTTCTCCATCGTACAGTGCCCGATAGCTCCAGTCGTAGCAGAAAACCCACGTTTTGGCTGAGTCATTCCTGTAATACCATTTAAAATCGACTGTATCCTCTTTTTTCAATGTGACAGCCGTCAGACATTCCGCCTTAACATCACCTGGGCTGAAGATTGTTGTCGGCTCAATCGGGTTGTAGAGGCTGTCATGACCCTTGCACATCATATGGCTAGTGAAAGAACCAGGACCCGAGCCAGACATAGGAGAGACCTGAAGCATTTCACCTCCTCCTTGGGTTTTTCCAGTCATGTTTTCCTCAAAAGAACTGGCAAGTGATTGATTTGCTTCAATGTTCCTTAAGCTTATGGCATTCGATATTGCCTGAGGTGTTGAGTGGTTTTCTCTAAGCCATATGCTGTTTGTGGTTGTCGTTTGCGAGCTTAAAACGAGCGGTAGAAGATAGAGTGAGATTAGCACCGAGAGAAGAAATGCTTTGCTTGCTGTCAAGCCAATCACTAGGTACTATGATACAATATCAACTTGGTGCATCTAGAATATAAGAATTGAGAAACATGAGATTCGCAGATCAGGATTTAGGCTGCATGTTCCTTTCCTGCGGCTGACAAAGAATCTGGGGACATGGCGTGCGGTTAACCGTGACCTGCTTCAGTCTAACAAGAGATTCATTCTGCCTGAAAACTTAATATTGTCAGTAGCGCATTAGTATCAGTAGAAGGGGGAGGGCATTGAGCAAGAAAACTGCCGCAGTGGCGATTTTAGCATTTTTGATGGTGAGCATTTTTTCTATCACATTTCACCTTAAGCCAGTCACGGCATCTGGCACCATTTACATTAGGGCTGATGGAAGTATTGAACCTGCAGATGGGCGGATCTCAACTGCCGACGGTGTGACCTATTACTTTACTGACAACATATCGGATTCCGTTGTCGTTCAGAGAAGCTACATAGTAATCGATGGAAGAGGGTTCGCAGTTCAAGGCTCAGGCAGTGCTGGAACTGGCATCGAATTGGATGATGTTGTCAATGTCACAATCCTAAGCGCAATCATCAAAGACTTTGAGTATGGTATCCGCCTGTTGAGGGCTGATCTTGCCTCAATATCTGGATGCGCTATAATGGCCAATAGTTATGGCATTTCAGTGGACTCATGTGTTGGTGGCATTCTTTCCGGGAATAACATAATGGACAGCGGGGTTATTGGCGTTCAGCTTTCCAATTCCTCATACAACATCATCTGCAAAAACAACGTCACGACCAATAACTACGGTATCCAAATCGAAAACTCCTCTGACAACAAATTCTTCCATAACAACTTCCTTCACAATTCCGTGCAAGTCTCAATCCCTCTGTCTGACTCCTCTAACGTTTGGGACAACGGTTATCCTTCTTGCGGTAACTACTGGAGCGACTATAGCGGGACGGACTCTTTGAGTGGGCCTGGTCAGAATGAAGCTGGCAGTGACGGAGTAGGCGACTGGTTTTACTTTATTGACGGTGCCAACGGCGATCCCTACCCGCTTATGAACCCGTGGACTCCAAGCTTCACAGTTCTGGATCATATGGTAATTGCCAATCAGAACGCTCCCAAAACTCTGGATCCAGCTCGCTGCTATGACGTAGCAAGCTTCGAGCTTATCATGAACGTTTATGAACCATTGATATTCTTCGATGAAGAAAAGACAGACCAGTTTGTGCCGCGCCTTGCAACCGACTGGACGATCAGTCCAGACGGTTTGACCTACACCTTCACAGTCAGACAAGGCGTCAAGTTTCAGAATAATGAAACGCTCACAGCTGAGGACGTGGAATACTCGCTAGAAAGAATGCTGGTGACAGAAGGCGGAGAAGCTTGGTCCTTCTATGAGGCATTATTCGACTCCTACGGAAGTCGCGACGCGGAAGGGCACTTCAACATAACAGGGCTACAAATAGACGATGCCATTACCAGAGATGGAAACAGGGTTGCGCTTCACCTCGCAAGACCATACGTCCCCCTTATGCAAATACTGTCACAACCATGGTCATCTATACTCTGCAAGAAATGGTGCACTGAGCTTGGAGACTGGCCTGGAACGTGGAACAACTGGACACTCTACAACAAGCCTGCAATAACAGCGATTGAAGCTCAAAACGACACCTTACCCCCAGGTCCACATGTAAATGCCATGTGCGGAACAGGCCCATACATGCTAGATTACTATTACAAAGACTTCGAATGGGGGCTCATCAGGTTTGATGGCTACTGGGGAGGGTGGCCAGCGCCAGGTTCTGATGGTTCGTTGAAGCGAGTCACAGGCAAGATAATAGATAGCTGGCAACCAAGAAGAGACCTGTTGTTGGACGGTCAACTGGACTACGCTCAATTGCCCAAAGACGCAACTGGCGGTGTTTTGGGTCAGCCGGGAATTCGATGCGATTATCCTCTTGAAGAGTTATCCTGCAACGCGATGTTCTTCACTTTCAACATATCAGCTTCAAGTCCATACACGGGCGTTCCAGGTGGACTGCCTGAGGGAAGATTCAATCAAAGCGGAATCCCCCTTGATTTCTTCAGCGACATCAACGTAAGGAAAGGTTTTGCCTACGCTTTTAATTATAGCAAGCTGATTGAAGAGGCGCTTTTTGGAGAGGCATATCAACCAGCAACACCCATATTACCCGAAACGTCATACTTCAATCCGGGGCAAGAGAAATACGGCACTAGTCTGGAAAAGGCTGCAGACTGTTTTGCTGCTGCTTGGTCTGGGCAAGTGTGGACTAACGGCTTCAACTTGACCATATGCTACAATCAGGGGGACTCTGTTCGAAAGCAAACATGCGAGATTATCAAGCAGAATGTTGAATCTCTCAATGACTTGTTCCACATCAAAATACAGGAATTGCCTTGGAATTTCTACAATAACATGACGCAAGAGCATATGATTCCTGTTTTCCAGATGGGTTGGCTGGCGGATTTTGCTGATCCGCATGACTTTGCATATCCGTTCATGGATAGTGGCGGATTCTTTCCAAGCTGTCAGAATTATCATAACGAAATCATGGACATGCTCGTGCAAGATGGGATACGCACCTCGAATGAAACGTGGAGGAGGATGTCTTACTATGAGTTGCAGATGCTCTACCATGAAGACTGCCCAAGTGTCCCACTGTACCAGATGCTTCAACGAAGGTTCGAGCGTGACTGGGCTCAAGGATGGTACTATAACCCGCTATTGCGGGAAGCGAACTACTTCCGCGTTCAATGGAAAGGAAGCAGGCATGCATCAACAAGATATTCTTGGCCTATGTTCCGCCAAAACGTAAAACACACGGGCTACAGTGAGAGCCCAGCGCTAAACGTAAACCAAACACGGTGGGCGTTCACGACTGGAGGCCGCGTGTATTCCGCTGCTGTTGTTGATGGTAGGGTCTACGTGGGATCGAGTGATAAGAATGTTTACTGTCTTGACGCTTTAACTGGCAAGCAAATATGGAACCAAATAACAGGCGGCATCGTGAATTCCTGTCCTGCTGTCGCTGACGGCAGAGTCTACGTAGGATCATATGATGGCAAGATTTACTGTCTATTCGCTTCCACCGGAGAACGCGCATGGAACTATGCCACAGGCCCTGTATTTTCTTCTCCAGCTGTCGCGGATGGCAAGGTCTACGTAGGATCGAGTGACGGTAGGGTTTACTGTCTGGATGCTTTTACAGGGACTCACATTTGGAACTTTACAACAGGTGACTATGTGCTTTCTTCTCCTGCTGTTGTTAACGGCAGAGTCTACGTGGGATCAGATGATAACAAAACTTACTGCTTTGACGCTTTGACCGGAGCACAGATTTGGAACTTCACAACAGGTAACTTCGTGGTCTCTTCTCCTGCTGTTGTTGATGGTAGAGTCTACGTGGGGTCAGAGGATGGGAACGTTTACTGTCTGGCATGCTCAACTGGAGAATGCCTATGGAACTACACGACAGGCGGCCCTGTAGCTTCTTCTCCTGCTGTTGCCAGCGGTAGAGTCTATGTGGGGTCATGTGATAACAGGATCTACTGCCTTGACGCTTATACTGGCGCGCATATATGGAACTACACAACAGGCTACTATGTAGCGTCTTCTCCCGCCATCGCAGATGGTAAGGTCTATGTGGGGTCATATGATCAAAAAATCTACTGCTTGGATGCTTCAGACGGAGTTTGCGTGTGGAGTTATGTAACGGGCGATTGGGTGCATGGTTCTCCTGCAGTTGCTGATGGCATGGTCTTTGTAGGTTCAGACGATGGCAATATCTACGCTTTTGGAAACATTGTTAAGTCAGAAGACTACGGGACGGTGCAAAAAGCAATAGACGCAGCGCCTCCAGGAGCCACAGTCAAAATAGCGCCAGGCATCTACAAGGAGTCTCTGGTTGTTAACAAGACTTTGACGATTCTTGGCGAAAAGGGAAGCGCTCCAGTCTTCGATGGTGGTGGGTCAGGAACTGCCGTCACATTGTTGCCTGGCGCTTCTGGTTCGATTATTGCGAACATCGTGATGACTCATTGGGATCAAGGAATACTCATGGTTGATTCAGGCAACTGTAAGATTTATGACAACATAATGTCGCTCATAAACTTCAACGGAATCACCCTACAGGGCAGCAACGCTGTAAACAACCTTATTTACCATAACATATTCCAAAGCGACACCGTCGCCATCAACTTGACCTCATCCGCAACGGGCAACACCATTTATGGAAACATCATTAAGCTGAACAACGTCGGCCTCAACCTTGAATCAGGCGGAAACGTCATCTACGCAAACAGCATATCAGAAAACCTACTTGGAATAAACATGTCAAACTCGAACGGCAACGTCATTTACCACAACAACTTCGTCACAAACAGCATTCACATATCCATAACGGCATCGACGGGCAACACCTTGGATGATGGCTATCCTTCGGGTGGAAACTACTGGATTATGGGCGTTTGTGTGGATCTGTGTGGTGGTCAAGGTCAAAAAGAACCTGGCAGTGATGGAATCAACGACACGGGCTACACGGTTGCTGTAGGCAATGTCGATAGGTACCCGTTGGTGAAGCCTTACTCTGGGTCACGTGACATAGGAATTGCAGAAGCGATCTTGTCTAAAACTGTCGTTGGGCAGGGCTTTATGTTAGACGTATGCTGTAGGATCACAAACTACGGTACGTTCAACGAAATCTTCGTCACTATTACCTATGCTAGCTCGCTCATTGTTCACATGGAGGTAATCGGCTTAACGCTGAGAAACTCGACGGCTATAACCGTTCACGTGGACACGAGCGGCATTGCTAAGGGTGGCTATGTCGTAAGGGTGACGGTTGGCGCAGTTGAGGATGAAAATGACACGGCTGACAATGATGTGATGGTGGGAATTGTTTATGTGGGTATCCCTGGAGACATTAACGGTGATACTGTGGTTGACTCTACGGACTTGGGCATAATGGGCGGTGCGTGGGGTAATTTCAAAGGCGACCTAAGCTACAATCCAAACGCGGACATAGATGGCAACGATACAGTGGACTCGACAGACTTGGGCATTATGGGCGGTCACTGGGGCGAAATGGAATAAACCGTTGCCAAATGCTCTTCCATTTTTTTCTTTGAAGGCATCAACACGCGCGCTAATCGTCTGTTAATGTGACTTTCAAGCGTTGGACTTGAACCCGTTTGGGTTCTAATCCCGCCCCATCCGCACGTTGTTTTTCTTCAATGATCATTGCTTGTCTAAGTGCTGTCGCAAGAAGTGTATTCTGAATCAGACTTTAGAATATAGAGAATCCATACTCCAGGTTCATATCACTTAAATCTTCTGAGCATCCAAGATGTCTTTCAAGGAAACCAAAATAGTCCGAGGTCATCGTGGAATGAGTAGGAAAAGCAATTGCGTGATTGAAGTGAATGTTCCCTCAGGCCCAGAAGGCTGGCAAATAGTCGTAAACAAGAGAATGAAAGAGGAATTGGACAAGCTGAAAATGGCAATTGAAGAGCTTGGCGGCAAAGTTTGCGTCAGATACTAGAAGGGTTCTGATGCTGTCGTAAACCTTCGCCTGTAACGCCCAAAAGAAATAAACTGAACCATGTTCAAGTGGGTTCTGAGTGATTGCGAAAATTCTGAAAACAGACCCGGTTTCATGACTTGGATGTGGGGGGCCCGAAGGGACCAATACCCAAATGGGTTCAAGTCCGCTCAATAGCACACTCGAATAACATGTTAAATGGCTTCGGCCACAATGTTCATGAGTGTTAGCGCCGCGCACGCGTGTTCCGAAAATGGTTAAAAATGGTTTTAATTCCGTTCTGCAAACTTCTGCTGGTTCGAGAAGGCTGGTTGCGGCAAGGAATTCAGGAACAATGCGAAGTCCAAAACTGTCTCCAAATCACAAAAGGCGAATAAAAACCATTTTAGACCAATTTAGGAACAAGCATGCGCGCTGGTAATCATTCTGATCGCGCAGCTGCTGCAACATGTATTTCAGTTCTCGCTCAGGTGAACTCTTTTCTCTCGAAGAGCACCAATCCCAATATCGCGGTAACGATAAAGTACAAGCCTATGATCGCGAGCCCTTCCGGAACCGTTACGTTGTACGTGGTGAGAGTCAACCGACTGCCTGGACCGAAGCTAGTCACTGAGCTGCGAGGCGGATAGGGCACAGTTAGTATGTTTCCTACTATTTGCGCTCCGTAAGTCAGCATGAACCACGGTTCGATCTTGACAAGGTTTGCAACAAGCGTCTGAATAAGGCTGAACACGAACAGGAAGAGG
>Ga0315279_10001040_pt1 | contig 48273 bp, 56 predicted proteins | sample YL17G06_20_MG_FD_203694 | JGI IMG/M metagenome (GOLD analysis project Ga0315279, IMG submission 203694) | Sediment microbial communities from Yellowstone Lake, YNP, Wyoming, USA - YL17G06_20 | ecosystem: Environmental > Aquatic > Freshwater > Lake > Sediment | place: USA: Wyoming | collected...
TGGTCAGCTTCTTCATTGTCGCCTTCGGAACATCCTTGCCGGAGATCGTGGTAGACCTGACAGCCGTGAGAAAGAAACAGTACGAAATCGCAATAGGTGACGCTATAGGAAGCAGCATAATAGACGCCGGTTTCTCAATCGGGATTGGAACCCTGTTCTTCCCAAGCAACGTAACCGCGTCGCTCGCCGAAAAAACTGGCCTGTATGCCCTAATGTGTTCGATAGTGGTTGTGATGATACTTGCTCTGCGGCAGAGACACGACAGAACGTCAGGGTTGTTTTTCATTATGCTCTATGCATTGGCGTACCTTACGCTATTCTCATTGTTCTAGACACCGCGCGCTTCGCCTACTATCATCCTTATGAAGTCTATGAAGGCAAACCAGAACAGGAACGGGGCCGCAAGGATTCTGGCCAAGATTGCTATGGGCTTCAAATCGCCCCTCACGCTAAAGCCTCCTTTTTTTCGACTCTATCAATAATGAATAGCGCGCATGTGTGTTCCTAAATTCCCTTTCTCGAAGTGTAATGAGGCCGAATCGCACGTCTCACAGCACTTCTTGAGGCTTATGTCGCCGTCAGTTGTTAGAAGAAGAAGTAGAGGGCTCTACTACTTCTTCTTGTCTCACAGCGCTTTTTGAGGTTTATGTCACCGTCACCGCCGTAATTCAGGCAGATTCGGAAGCATGAAACACTTCGCAAGAGAATTTAGGAACAGGCATGCGCGCTAAGAGTTTTATTTTGCCGTTGCCACAAAAAGAGATTCGTTCTTTGATCCTTGCATAGCTTTTCGTCTCTCTTTCCTGCGGGCACGTTGCCTGCGCTTCTTCTTCTTAGCCTTCTTCTTGAACGGCAAATTTCCTCACTGTATACTTTGCAAGAGCACTTAAAAGGTTTGCTAATTGCCTATAACAATAGCAAATCGCTAATGCCAAATCGTTAGGGATTTCGAACCAGAGCGTGTAATGGGTTGACAAGAATAAATATGCAGAGAGTCATCAGCCATAGAGCTATTTAAATAGTCTTTCTACGATGTTATTAGCAACTGACCTAAACACGCGCGCTCAAAGAACCAAGAAGAGTGGAGAAATGAAGAAAAAGCAAAAGAAGAAAACCGAACTCCCAAAGAGGTACAGCAAGAACAAGAAATAGTCGCATGTGCAGCACTATGTGTGTGCAACATCTCCTGCAACTCTTTCTATCACAAGTCTTCTAAGACGGTAAGCCATTTGAACATGATCGATCCTCCAGCATTGGATGAAAACATACCATTTGGCTATAACTATAGACAGAAGCTATAATAATCTAGTTCATCTATACCAATCGCGTTTTCACAAATATTATAAGAGGGTTGTCCATTCCTTATCTGGAAGAGAGGTTCTTGTTTGACTTTAGAAGAGATTGTTGTAACCGGCGAAGCAGCCTTGAAGATCGCAGACGCCCTAACCTCGACTAGTCTCAGAATACTGCAATTGGTTTCTCAGAAGCGTCTTGATGTTTCAACGATCGCTAGAAAATTGGACTTGAGTGAGGCCTACATGAGCGAGCAGGTACGTATGCTGGAAGAAGCCAAGCTGATCAAAGTAAGCTATGAACGGGGGAAGAGAGGAATTAGGAAATTGTGTGAACTGGCAGTCTCCAGAATAATCATAGTGATCAAGCCCGACTAGAGTAATGATAGTGTCGATATTCCGAATTGAAGAGAAATATGAAGTACGCTTCACTCCATAGCTGCATTCGGTCATCGATCGTGATGCTCTGATCAGGAGGTGAAGACCATACCTGAGAAGAAAGGAAAGAAAAAGAAGGGTTCAGCTAAGAAGTCTAAGTGACTTCCAAACGTAGAATTCTCTACCTCTTTTGAAGATCGCATCCACTCCGTTCTATTCTTGTGCAAGTCCCTTCACAACACAATGTCAGTCCTATTTCTCAGATTGTTTACTTCTGAAGTCGTGCTTTAGGTACTGGCAGTATCGATCATCGATTCGATCATAATATCCCTCTTCCCAGTGTTCTGTGCTCAGAATGCCATACTCCGTGCAGCCAAGCATCCAAGACATAACATGGGCCAACTCAACCCTTTCATCAGAGTCGAAATACTTCTTCCTGACCAACCACAAAACCAGTCTACTAAGCCTATCCAAGCCCTCACAGAACTGCCGGAACTTCTTCTGCCCGAACTTGGCGATTCTTTCCTCAGGAGACCAAGCCACATATTTCGAGAAAGGGTGCTCAGTGTTCGGATCTACGGCGAAATCGCTCTTGGGCAAGTGAGTCCCAAGCTTGTAGACCATCTTGCTCTTGACAACCGACTTGTCTTTTAGATCGACTAGCACTCGGAAGCTAAAAACAACATTGTCTTCGAGACGGTCCCTAACGAGAAAATGCAAGCTCCTTACGCCTTTCAAATCCTTCACAAACTTGTAGAAATCAACGAGAATCTTTCGAATGTCATCGGCCTTGCACTTGAAAACGGCCACGCACCAATCTTCTTCTGTCATTTCATCACCAAAACAGTATTTGTCAGTTGTAGTTTTTCTTGCTTTCCAGAACTTGGGCGCAGTGGGAGAATAATATCAATGGGCACGGATCTACTGACAGAAGATTCTTGAGAATATTTCTCACAGAAATTCAAATCCAAGGGGAGCCTTCAATTAGCATTTTCAGTTATTTTCGTGTTCACTTTAGTTATTTGCGGATTATTAACATGATTGCAGCTGCAGACGCAAATATTGTCCCGTAAGCGAAAGAGGCGTTGGGAGAGACGACTGTCCAAAGGATTCCAGCCGTGACGCTTGAGGTGAAGTCTCCCACTCCGTTGACCGTGCTCAACAATCCAAAACCTGTTCCTCTGTTATTCTCACCCAGCAACTCGGCGGCGTATGCTCTTTCAGTTGCATCAATTGCACCCGTTTCCACCCCAGCCAGTATGAAAAGAAAGGCATAGTTCCAAACAGTGGGCTGCAATAAGACGAAACCTATACAGTAGATGCTGAAAATCAGATATCCCAACGCTAATAGCTTTCTTTTGCTGAATCTGTCGCCCAACGCGCCAAACGTATAGGCAAAAACTGCAGAACCTACGTTAAGCAACACGTAAAGAAGCGCACTCACGCTGCTCGCAACGATCAATCCCAGACTTGGTGTGAGAGCTTCGGTGGACTTCAACACTAGAAAAGTATTAGCAAAATTTCCTACTCCAAAAATGCCCACCGCCAACAAAAAAGGTCTGAATCTAGCTGGCAAGCCTTTGACATCCGCTAGCAGCTTTCTCTCCTCGCTTGACTTTTTCCGGTCAACCTTCTCCTTCGTGAAGAACGCAAACACAAGAACCGCCAAGATGCCAGGCAGAAGAGCAACCAAGAACACGTTTCTGAAACCCATTAGGGGTAAAAGGACAAACGCGATCATGGGGCCGATAATAGCGCCCAGAGTGTCCATCATGCGATGAAAGCCGAAAGCATGACCGTAGTTCTCAGGTTCCACCGATTCAGACAGAAGGGCGTCCCTAGGGGACTCTCTTATTCCTCGTCCTATCCATCCGACTGTTCTGTAGAAGAGCACTTGAAGGAAGTTGGCTGCAAGGGCAAAAAGGGATATGAATGTGCCCGTGAGCGCGTAGCCCAGGATTGCAAACGGTTTCCTTCTTCCTATTTTGTCGCTGAGCCACCCGGAGTATGTTTTGACAAAACTGGAGGAAAAGTCAGCCAAGCCTTCTATCAGGCCCAAGATCTCCGCTGACCCGTGCAATTCGATTATCAGGAACTGTGCAAGTATGGCTGTTGCCATTTCATGACTCGCATCACTGAACAAACTCGTAAATCCCATTGCGGCAACGTTTCTATTCAACCACTTTTCTTTTTTCTGATTTTTATGCGATTCAGCATTCATTCTTCGCGGAGCCTCCTTCTCAAAAAACTATATTGCTTTGTCTGGCCGGAAATGAGAGCCAGAAAACTTCCTTAGTCTCGAAATGAGCCCTGTTTGGTTTTGCTTTCTGAAATCATCAAGCATTCTCTTGAAAACATCGGGAACTTGAGGAGAGCCAAGAGCTTCTTCCGGACTCATCCACGCATATTCTGTGGCTTCTTTGGTTACAAGTATCCTTCCCCCGATTACAGTCGCTTCATAAGCAACGATTATGTGATGTGTGGGTTCATTCTTCTCGGAGAGAAAATCGTCATAAACTCCAACGAGTTTGGTTGGAAGAGTCTCTAGCCCTGTTTCTTCTCTGACCTCGCGGATAAGTGCTTGTTCTGCTTTTTCGTTTGGCTTCACGTAACCTCCAGGAACAACCCAACTCTTGTGATAGGGCAGATCACCTTCCCATATGAGAAGACTCTTGTGTTCTTCCCCTTCAATAACTGCGGCTACGCTCACCAATGTTTTGCCTTTAACTGCGTCTCTTTCAGATATCACATTTCATTTCTCTCTTCACTGCAAATCAAAGCCTGTTCATGAAAACATACTTGCGGAAAAACTTGTTCACTTTTGCCTCGTTCCAATTGTCCCACTCATCTTGAGAGAGATACCTCTGTAAGCCTTGTTCTACCAGTTTCTGCTTCAGCGATTGATTTTTAGAGAGCAAAGAGGAAAGCCTAATGGTTATCACTTTGTTTTCCATAAAATATCCATAGGCGCGAAACTTCATGTTGCAGTACGTTCCATACAAATGGTGCATCTGCGACTCCTTTTCCAATTTCAGCTTCTCTAACTCCTCCTCACTTTCATCTGAAAGACCATACTCTATTAGAAGGGGAATACCTTGCCTTTCGAACAATCCTTTTCCTTTCAAAAACTGCTCCAACTTCTCAGCTACCTCATGCGGGATGGCAACCTTCAAACGAGCCTTTTCCCGACTTTCAATTGCTTCCAAAGCAATGATAAGATCTGCATGGCGTCGCTGCGAAACTTGTTCTTTGTTGGAGGGCTTGCTTTTGTTGATTTTCATGTTTTCACCGTGCGCTCGTCGATTCATGGACAATTCTCTGCTGCTGACCTCTTTCTTCCAGAATCTTTCGAAGTTGCTCGTTTTGTCTCTCGATCGCCTTAAGGGCTTCATTATCTTTTTTATATTCTTCAAACAACTTCTTCATGGGGAGATAGTTTTGTTTCAAGTGTTTGAATTCTTGTAGCCAATAATTGGCCATTCCACGCTCAAGCACCTGTACCAGTGCACTGCTTTCATCTAGACCATTCTTCGTAACATAAGCTCTAAACTTGTTATAATTTAAGTGATCAAGAAAAATATCTATTGTAGCTGGCATATTCTTCTTCTCTTCAAGAATGCGACCAAGCATTTTCTCACCTTTGCATCCTTTCGACAGTTTCGAGTTTCATTCCCCGTCTCCCCGCTATCTTTCGGACACTTCTCGGCACTATGTCTGCAACAGCCGATCGATCTTTCTCGGAAAACTCGTAACTTTGCCTTTTAACGTACTCAGCTAGTTCTGAATTCAACCTACGGAGATTCTTCTCTTCAATTTCCATTAGGGTTTTGACGATTTCTTGGCTTTGGCTGGGCATAGTCTCTTTTGCCACGTGCATCAATGTTACAAAATGAGGGATGCAGAAGCCTTTCGACTCCTTTAAAAGCTTCAAAAACTCTTCGTTACCTGAAGATAGAGGCTCAACGATCTTCTCTGCATACATTTCTGCAAACTGGGATAAGTGAATGCATGCGGGGCACTTGTTTTCAGTGACAAGTAGCTTATGCAGGTCGTCAATGTGATGGCTTTTTTGTTTATGCAGATCTTGAACGAGCTTCTCTACGATGCTTTCGTTAACCAAGGCTATTCCGTGACCATCGGAGCTTCCCGGCTTGCTTGCTGCAATGAGCATTTTGTAGAAGTGGTGATTGCAGAAACCTCTGCTTTCGATAATTTTCTCTCTGGATGACGCGTTCATTACAAGTTCGGAAAGATATGTATCCATGTATTTGCTTTCAATCTCGTCTTCCAGCAAGCAGAGAAAACACTCCTCATCACTTCCAATCACTCTCTTAATGCGAAGAACCGCTATATCCACACCCATACAATTCCCTTCATTGTCTGCGAATCACCCGCAGTGTATTCAATGCGTAGAAAGTGTTTTCAAAGGTGGATATGCCCAGATCGGACCTTGCAAACCCACCGTTCGAGTTTTGGCACCTTAAAACCAATTCGGCCGTCTTTTCAGGATATCTTGCGTGCTCGTCAAGCAATTCGAGAGTTGATATCCCGTAGTATGTGTGTTCCATGTACGGGATGGAGCTGCGTGGCACAACGGTGAAACCTCCAGACGGCTTTTCGCAAGACCGAACATATTCAATAGTCTTCTTAAGAGACCTGACCGAATAACCAAGATTGAAAAGAGAAGACACGGCATGATAGGTTGAGTTCAAATTGGAATGCCCGTGAGCCTCAAAACCTCCATCTCTATTCTGGTAACTCAGCAGCCAGCTTGTCGTCTTTTCATGATTAATTTCGACACCAACCATGCTGGCAAGTTCAGTAATCATAGAAGTGAACTGAAACTCGGAAGCGACTTCAACGTAGACGTCTGCTGTCCCGAATTCTCCTCTAAAAATTTGGAGTGAAAGAAGAAAATCCTTAAGGCTTCTGTGCGGTTTTTCGCCGCAAAGTCTCAGGGACTTAGCTACGTAATAATGTGCATAGTGACTGTCTGGAACAAAATCATGCAGCCACTTGATGGTTTTTTTGATACTTGGAAAGGGTATTTTCAATAGATCCAAAATCGCCAGGCCATAGTACGTGTCTTGTGCATTTGAGTCCAAGCCTTGAGCAAAAGCGTACCCGCCATCATCATTTTGCCGTTTCACAACATAATCTTCGATTCTCTTAAACCTTGGCGAGTCTGCAAATTGATTCCTTTGAAGACCTAAGGCGAGCCGCCCTACTTCATGCAACCTAACATCCACACTCTTTTGGGTTTGAATGTTGGTAGAAGCTATCAGCCCCTGCGATCATTGAAGCAAGGGCGGTTAAAGGCGAGCCTCATCGCCTCACGTATTCTGAAATGCAAAGCCACATAGATAAACATTCACAATGCTCAAGCAATTCTTGCCATGAAAAGACGAGCTCTCGGGTCAATAGCGAAAATTACATCAGAATCAATCGTTTCTATCACAAATAGGCTAGTTTTTACTTACAAAACGATAGTGTGCAGGAAAAGCTACCGAGTTCTAAGCTTTTGCTATTATTCTGGTTTTTTACTGGTAAACGAGTGCTCCAATTTTAACCATGCTTCCAGATGTGCTCAAATCAAGCTTTTCTGACTGAAATAAGACAGAAAAGAGCCTGATTTTGGTGGTGCTCCGGCCGGGATTTGGACCCGGGTCCGCGACTTTCTTCCACCCTTTTTGGTGTCGAGAGGCCGCTATACTTGACCGGACTATACTACCGGAGCACTGAACTAGTTTACTATTTTCGCTCGCGGTATATCTTTATTCCGTCGCGTTCTGTTACGTATTCAAAGCCTGTTCCTATCAGTTTGTCTTCCCTGAATGCTTTGGCTGTCTTGCAGAGGCTCACTGGTTAGTCTAATAGATGAAGGGAATCAGCTTCTTGGTCTTTTTCATGTATTCGCGATATTCATCTCCGAATTTCTCGATAAGCATTTTCTCCTCGATTCCTATTCTGTATAGGAAGAAAGGAATGATTGCTAGCATCAAGAAGAAGCCGTACAAGCTCGAGAAACAAAGCGGGATGGCTGGGGTGTATATGAACGCAGCGAGGGTAATTGGGTGACGGATGTGCTTGTAGACGCCATGTTTGATGAGCTTCTGGTCCTGCAAAGTTCTTAGACCATACGAATAGTATTCTCCTAGCATCCACTTTCCCACTTGACGCAGAATCGTGCCCGTCACAAAGAGAAACAATCCGACCGCGTTCAGCAGTCCAAAACTGTAAATCATTTTCTGCAGCTCGATGAAATCCCAAGCCGTCAGAAGCAACGCTAGGACAAAAACCAACGTCGTTGAAATGATAAAAGCCCAATCTGTTCTTAAGATCCGAAATGACAGCTTCAACGATACAACTCCTGTAAACTCTGGCTCTTGTCGGTTATTGCGTAGGAGGCAGAGCGATAAAAACGTGCAAAATGGGAATACTCGTAGCGCATGTGATCAGCGTGCTAGTTTGTTTTTGTTGCTGATATAACCTCAGCAAAAAAGCACTGCTTAACGTCAACGATCCGAAAATTGGATCTTCGAAGAATTCTGTCCCAATCATATTCCAGAAAAAAGAAGATGTGTTTTGGCTCGAAAACTCGTAGGTACAATGAGAAGAACAGGTTTATCCATGGTCCGCCCTGACGTGCATAATCCATTACGAGCAGCTTGCCACCTTTTCTCAACACGCGGTTTAACTCTTTCAATACAACCGTCATCGAATCGCCTCTCAACTCGTGCAGTCCAAAGGAAATCATAGCAACGTCAAAAGATCCATCTTGAAACTGCATGTTTGCAGCGTCCATCTGTCTGAGCGAAATGTTTCGAATGTGTCGTCTTCGAATTTTCTCTTGGGCAAGGGTGAGCATGTTCAACGATAAGTCTATGCCTGTAATCTTGTTTCGTGGGTTGGCTTCGGCGACGGTTATCGAGCCGATGGCAGTTCCGGTGCATGCGTCTAAGACGGTTAGAGGTTCATTTGGTATTCTGTGTGCAAGGGCAAGTCTGGGGTTTGTTCTCTTATCAAAGATGAAAGGTAAATCAAACAAGTCATAGAAGTAGGCAAACAATCTAAGCTTCAGCTTGATCCGTCGCTCATGATTCCTACTTGGCAAGTCGCCCATTTGTGTTCCGCATTATGACTTGTTCGGGGTCACTTATTGGACTTACCACTGCCGCAAAGCATGTTTTCAAAGGGAAAATGACTAGAGGTCTTAGAATCTCAGCGCGCGAATTAAAACAGTGCAAACCACATTTCGTGAAATTTGATGAGACAGTCCAATCTCCTGAAACTTGAGCTTAAGCGGAAATACGGGAGAAATCGCCAGAATCGTGTCAAGTGACCGGACTATACCGCTGGAGTAGCTAGATGTAGAATGTCGTTTCGGCTCTGAATTTGATGGCTTGAAAACAATATGATTATAAGAAAAAAGCTGGGGTACTTTTAGTCTTCTTCGCCTTCAGATCCGCCTGGTGTCTTTCCGCCCGGTCCTTCTTTTGGTTTTGTGGCTGCTATCACGTCGTCTATGCGCAGTATCATTGCCGCGGATTCAGCTGCTGAATTGATGGCTTGTTCCTTAACCACGACTGGTTCGACTACGCCCTTGTCCTTCATGTTCTCGATTTTTCCAGTGAAGACGTTTACTCCCTTGTATTGACCATCTTGCTTCTCATGCGCAGCTCTGAGGTCTACGATTATGTCTATGGCTTCAAATCCCGCGTTCTCGGCTAATGTCTTGGGTATTATCTCCACGGCGTCTGCGAACGCTTCCACGGCCATTTGCTCTCTTCCGCCAACTTTGGTGGCGTAGCTTCGCAGTTCCCTGGCAATTTCGACTTCCACTGCGCCGCCGCCTGCGACTATCTTGTTGTTTTCTATCACGTCTGAAACCACCGATAGGGCGTCAGTCATTGCTCTCTCAGCTTCGTCCACCATTCTCTCAAGTCCTGCACGTATCAGAATGGCTACAGATCGTGGGTCCTTGCATTTTTCAACGAAAATCATCTTGTCATCGCCTATCTTGCGTTCTTCAACGATACCTGCCTCCCCAAGGTCTTTCACTAAAAGATCTGTCAGATCTGACACTATCCTTCCACCTGTTGCTCTCGCCAGCTTTTCCATGTCAGACTCCTTGACTCTTCTTGCCGCCAGTATGCCTTCTTTGGCTAAGAAATGTTGCGCCATGTCATCCATGCCCTTCTGGCAGAAAACAACGTTCGCACCTGACTTCTTGATCTTTCCAACCATTTCCTCCAGCATCTTGCTCTCTTGGTCTAGGAAGGCTTTCATCATCAACGGGTCGCGAATGCGGATTTCCGCGCTGATTTCTGTCTTTTCAATCTCAAGGGCGCAATCCAGTAGGGCTATTTTGGCTTTCTCCATCTTCAGAGGCATGCCAGAGTGCACGACTTCTTTGTCAATTATTACGCCTTTGACTAGCTGGGATTCGAAGAGGCTTTTTCCTGTTTTCTTTATTAGTTGGATGTTGTCAATGTCTGCCAGCATTTTGTCTCCGCGTTGTTCCGCTATCTGCCTGACAGCGTCTATCGCCATTTCTGCCAAGTGCTCTTTTGCTGAACCTACTGCCTTGCTTCCCATTGACGTTATTGCCACTTTCTTGAGTGTGTTCCGATCATCAATTTCCACGGGTATCGAGTTTTTGTTTATGACTTCTATTGCCTTTTGTGCTGCTTTGCGGTAGCCGCTTGCGAGTATGGTTGGGTGGATGTTCTGGTCTAACAGTTCTTCTGCCCTCTTCAGCAACTCGCCTGCCAAGACTACGGCTGTGGTTGTTCCGTCGCCTACCATGGCGTCTTGTGTTTTTGCGATTTCTACCATCATCTTTGCAGCTGGGTGTTCAACTTCAATCTCGTCCAGAATTGCTGCTCCGTCATTGGTTATGGTTATGTCTCCAAGGCTGTCGACGAGCATCTTGTCCATGCCGCGTGGTCCCAATGTGGATTTTAGAACCTCGCCTACTACGCGTGCAGCCATTATGTTGTTTCTTTGAGCTTCTTTTCCTCTGTTTCTGCTTGTTCCTTCCTTAAGAATTAGGACTGGTTGTCCCGACGCGGTTGTCGTCAAATATGCCATACAAACCCTCCATTTTTAACTAGGATCTCTATTAATCGTAATAAAGCAAAAGGCTCAAAAATATAAACTTTTAGCTTAGCCCAATCAAGTTGAATATCCGAATGCGTAACAGTTTAAATTCTGGCGTCTGCCTTTCTGTAAATGGGGTTTCAGCCTTGCAGGTTTCCGTGCGGTTCTTCACAACCCTAAGAGAAGTGACAGGAAAAAGAGAAGAAACCCTAAGATTCAAAGACAACAAAACCATAACCGTCAACACAGTTCTTGGCATTCTAGCCAAACGGTACGGCAAGAGTTTCTTTGACTATGTTTATGATCGCAAAACTGGCGACGTTAAGGGTTTTCTTCAGTTTCTGATCAATGGCAGAAGTGCGTCAACATCAGACAGGTTGGAAACGAAGCTTGTCGATGGCGATGTGCTAGCGATTATACCGCCTGTTGGCGGCGGCTAGCATCATGGGAAAATGGATGTTTGAAGAAAACGAAGATAGGGAATGTACGTTTTCTTTCGTGAAGGCAAAGCTTTTCTGTTTTCGCCCACATCCTACAACAAGGTCCCAATCATGAGTTCTCTCGGAAATCTTCTATACCTTTCACGAGCCGATATAGAGAGACTGAACATTTCTATGAAAGAGGTCATTAGAGCTGTTGAGAAAACCTTCCTAGAAAAGGCTGAAGGCAAAGCAGAAGCACCGCCCAAACCTGGAATTCATCCCCGAAAAGACGCTTTCATTCATGCTATGCCTGCCTACTTGCCTAGAATGAAGTCTGCTGGTCTGAAATGGGTGAGCGGGTTCCCAGAAAACCCCAAACGTGGCTTGCCATATATTTCAGGCTTGCTAATATTGAATGACACGGAGACTGGATTTCCGGTCTGCGTTATGGATTGCACCTGGGTTACAGCCAAGCGGACAGGAGCAGCCACAGCAGTTGCAGCAAAGTACCTGGCCAAAGAAGACTCGAAGACCTTTGGCATTCTCGGATGCGGTACTCAGGGCAAAAGCAACCTTGAAGCCTTAACAGTTATGTTCAAGGGCTCAGAAGAGGTCAGGGCTTACGACGTTAGCAAGGAGAACTTGCAGAAATATGTCAAAGAGATGACTGCTAAGTATGGCTTGAAGGTTGTTCCCGTCATCTCGCCCCGGAAAGCTGTGAAGAACTGCGACATCGTAGTCACTGCAGGCCCAATATTGAAGAACCCGCGGCCCGTAATCGAGGCTTCATGGTTTGAAGAAGGCGGGTTTGCGTGCCCAATCGATTTCGACTCGTACTGGAAACCAGAAGCCATGCACTCAATGGACAAGTTCTGCACGGACGACCGAGAACAACTCGGATACTACAAGACGCAAGGATACTTTTCCGACATTCCAAAGGTTCATGCGGAGTTGAGCGAAATCATCAGCGGCAAGAAGAAAGGACGAGAAAACCCAGAAGAGCGAATAATGTCAATGAACCTCGGGCTCGCCATAGAAGACGTGGCAACAGCCGGACTGATCTTCGCCAAAGCAAAGAAAACAGCAGTAGGAACGATGCTTCCACTGTGAGGCGGCTTTTTTTCAAGCCTACGTTGAAGCTATATATACGCTCAGCTTCTGTTAGGAACCTGCTACTGTTTTGCATGGGTATTGCACTGTTTTTCGACCAATACAGACCCTACCCCCTAGGTTTTTTGTCGGAAAATCTATCCTGTCTAGGCACCTTACCTTGTTGGCACCGCTTTTCTCCTAGTGTTTTCAGAACCAGCCTTCTAAGCGCCCCATACCCGCTATAATGTAGGGCCTTCTCGGAGCAAGCCTCAGAGTCCACGATATATCCAGAAAATGTCAGCAGTTCACTGCGGAAACCTGCACCAACCCAAGCCGAACCTCTTAGATGATTTTCCAGTTCATGGGACTAGTGACTTCGAAAAAAGAGAAGGTGAGTGAGAGCTTTGTTTAGGTTGTGGCTATATTTTTCTTTTGTTTAAGACTGATCTGAAAGATTTTCCACAGCACTCGTAAAGCCCAATCGTAAGTTCTGTTCTCTTGCCACTCTTGTCCTTTCTTCCAGCCATCTTCCAAGTCTTCTTAGGAGTACTCACTTCTTTCTTACACTTGGGACACTTAGCCATAACGTTCCCTTTTCAAAAGATTACATGCTATGAAGATAAAAGATTTTTCATGCTTTGCATAGTTCACAGGCATTTCATGCGGCCCCTAGAAAGAATTCGGATAAAACGAATCAGCTAGGCGCTCTGTTCACACTTTGCGTCTTCTTGTAGACTATGACTGCCAGTAGTGTCGCTGTCACGAGTAATGCATAGGTTCTGTTTTTTCATTCTTGAGAATGCAGTTTCTTGCTGAGTTCGAGAAATGGTTTCAATACAAAGATGTAACTGAAGATGGTGAACAACGCATACATAATCCCTGATGCTAAGGCTTTCGAAAAGATTCTAGGTAGTCATAGAAGTTTACGATCGAACCACAGTGAAACTTGCCCATACTTCATAACGGCATCAAGACCTAAATGTTTATTACTCATTGTTCTCATTCCTAGAAGACGCGAAGCGGAAAAACAATGGGACACAGAAAAACACACGCGCCCAGACACGGTTCACTCGCATACTTACCTAAACACCGCGCTAAACGTCTAGTTGCCAGAATCCGCTTCTGGCCAAAAATACAGGCTGAAACACCTAGACTTCTCGGTTTCACAGCCTACAAGGCTGGAATGACTCATGTCTTCAGGATAGAAGACCGTAAACGTTCACCAAACTTTGGAAAAGAGGTAATGAGTTCAGCAACGATTCTGGAAACACCCCCAATAATCGTATGCGCCATAAGAGCCTACAACAAAGACATCTATGGACTGCATGCCCTGTCGGAGGCCTGGATGAAGGATCCACCAGACGATCTTGAAAGAGTATTAACACTCCCGGAAAACTTCAACCCAGATGAAAGCATCAAGAAAATCGAGGAAAACTTGGCAAATGTGGCAAAACTGCGCGTCATCGCAATAACGCAGCCAAAGCAAACTAGTGTACCTAAGAAAAAACCCGACATCGCAGAAATAGAAGTCGGCGGCGGCACAACCCAACAACAGTTTGAATACGCGAAATCTCTGCTAGGAAAGTCAATCACGCCCACAGAACTGTTCAAAGACGGCCAATACATAGACGCAATAGCCGTCTCAACAGGAAAAGGCTTCCAAGGACCCGTAAAACGCTGGGGAGTAACCATACTCCAAGCAAAAGGACGAAAAACAAAACGAGGCGTAGCCACCCTCGGACCATGGAACCCGCATCACGTGATGTACAGCGTTGCAAGAGCCGGACAAATGGGATACCACCAGAGAACTGAACGCAACAAACGCATCCTCAAAATAGGAGCCGACGGCAAAGAAGTAACCCCAAAAGGCGGCTTCATAAGATACGGTGAAGTCCGCGGCTCCTATATGCTGTTGGAAGGGAGCATCGCAGGCACAGAAAAACGCCCAATAAGATTACGCTACCCATCACGACCGCCAAGAAACGTTGCAGAAGAACCACCCCAAATCACCCACATATCCCTCGAATCCCCCCAAGGAAAATAGTCGGTGAAAACAAGTGGCAAAAAGAACAGCCAAGATCTTCAATCTCGAGGGAAAAGCCATCGGAAAGATCGAACTGCCACCCGTTTTTGGCACACCACTCAGACCGGACGTCATAAAGCGCGCCGTCCTCGCAATACAATCTACAAGATTCCAACCCCAAGGCAGAGACCCGATGGCTGGCAAAAAAACAACCGCGGAATCCCGAGGCACAGGCTTGGGCACAGCAAGAATACCAAGACAAAAGAACCCCGGAGGAAAAGCAGCATTTGCGCCTGGAACAGTTCACGGAAGAGCGGGACACCCACCAACTTCTGAAAAGAGAATCGTCAAAAAGATCCCAAGGAAAGAAAGGCGTCTTGCCTTGCGGTCAGCGATTGCCGCCACAGCATCCAAAGAACTCGTAACCTCAAGAGGGCACTCCATTGAAGATGTGCCAGAAATCCCATTAATAGTGTCAGACGACTTGGAAAAACTGAAGAAGACCAAGGATGTAGAAGAAGCCCTCATACGACTAGGCGTCCTGTCAGACATTTACCGCGTAAAAGAAAGCCGAAAGATTCGACCTGGAAAGGGCAAGCGCCGAGGCAGGAAGATGAAGCAAGCGGTGGGCCCGCTGTTGGTGGTGGCTGAAAACAAGGGAATAATGGAGGCGGCGCAAAACATTCCAGGAGTCGACATTGCTGTGGTTGCCAACCTGAACGCGGAACTACTCGCACCGGGCGCCCGTCCGGGAAGGCTCACGATCTGGACAAACGGCGCCATAGGAAAACTAGACCAGCTTTATAGCGGAGAGGAACTTGCATAATGGACCCCTACGACGTTATACTTTATCCTTTAATGACCGAATCCGCAAGCCTCATGGTCGAAAAAGAAAACAAACTAATCTTTATGGTTAGTCTCAAAGCAAGCAAGATCGACATCAAGAAGGCATTTGAAGAGCTATATGAAGTAAAGGTCAAGGAAATCAACACACTGGTCACGCCTCAAGGAGAAAAGAAGGCCTTCATCAAACTTCACCCAGACTTCAAAGCAACAGATGTAGCGATCAAACTTGGAATACTATAAAATCACATGGAGAACTGAAACATGGGAAAGAGGATTCGTGTACAAAGACGCGGGCGCGGTGGATCAACGTTCCGAGCTTCAACTCACAAAAGAGTAGCCCCCGCAAAATACCCCTTAGCAATTAGAGGAAAAGAATACTTCGAGTCCGCAGTCGAAGGTTTCATTGAAGAGCTTGTTCACGACCCAGGAAGAGGAACACCTCTAGCCTTGATCAGATTCGCGAACGGAGAGAAATGCTATACCGTCGTGCCAGAAGGAGTTTACACAGGCCAACAAATTCAGATCGGCGGAAAGGCATTGGTTGAAGTTGGCAACATACTGCCCATGGGAAAAATCCCCGAAGGCACTATGATATGCAACATAGAACTGCGCCCAGGAGACGGCGGCAAAATTACCAAGTCCTCAGGAACATACGCCACGGTTGTGACGCACACGCCTCAAGGAACCATAATCAAGCTACCATCTGGAAAATCAAAATACATAGACGATTATTGCAGGGCTACAATAGGCGTAGTCTCGGGAGCCGGCAGACCCGATAAGCCCTTCTTGAAAGCTGGATCGAAGTTCCATCTAATGAGGGCTAGAGGGCGCAAGTATCCAAGAACCCGTGGAAGAGCAATGGTTCCAGCCGTGCACCCATTTGGCAGCAGCAAAAGAAGCGCACGGATAGGCACAACAACCTCACACGGAGCTCCACCGGGCCAAAAAGTCGGCTTAATAGCAGCCAGAGGCACAGGAAGAAAAAAGAAAAGCGCAAGAGCTGCAAGCATAGCAGAAAGTCTATAGCATCTAAGGTTACCAGTAGGGTGAAGAAAAATGCCGAAAGAATTCGCATATCGCGGACACACGCTTGATCAACTGCAAAGTCTCTCAATGGACGAATTCATCAACCTACTTCCATCAAGACAAAGAAGAAGCCTCCATCGTGGCTTCTCTGCTGAACACAGGATACTACTTGAGAAGATCAGAAAAGCAAGAGAAGAACTCAGACAAGCAGGCACAGCAACAGTCAAGACACACCTGCGCGACATGATCATTCTGCCAGAAATGATCGGAGTCACAATATCTGTCCACAACGGCAAAGAATTCGTCCAAGTCGAAATCAAGCCAGAAATGATCGGACACTTCCTAGGCGAGTTCGCCATTACAAACAAGCCAGTAAGGCATGGAACCCCAGGCATTGGCGCCTCTCGTTCTTCAATGTACGTTCCACTAAAGTAGCTTGCTTTTGCATTTGCTAGGCGCTGTAGTCCATTTTTGAAGTTTTTTCACTGGGTGGTTTAGCTTCTGGGATTTGCGGCAACGGAATCGGTGGGGGTATATTCAAAGCTCTTGACACTAGTACAGACTCTATGAAAACAACATTGGATATTGACTGCACTATGACTGGTGGCGGAGGCTTCTTCTCCTCATAGTCCTTGTAAGCTTTTTCTAGCTCGTCTTTGTCGCCAGCCACATAAGCCCGTCCTTTCATGCTAAGCTGTGCTATAGAAGGGTTATAGTTGATTGTTAAGACGAAGGGAACTTCCAGCGTATCTTCACCCTTCTTTTCCATTCCTACAAGATTTAGATTAGTGTTTATCTGAATTGGCGGGATAGGCTTCCTAATATCCCAAAAACGATCAGCAGAAATATTCGTTATGGACACGTTTACCCTAAGCATCTAAATCATCAAAAACATCAAAGCACCGAGTGATTTAAACGTGTTCATTTTCAGCATGCTTGTACCGCGTAAACCCACAGTGCCCACAAGTATACCTATTGCCATGATCAGCCATGAAATACCCAGTTCCACACCGCTCACAAATCGGGCGCAGCCTTACAACCTTGTCTTGCTCAATTTTATACAGTGTGAAAATCTTTTTGTCCTTTTTCTTCTTTTTCTCAGGTTTGGGGGCTTTCTCCGGTTTTTCAGGCTTCTCGGGCGCCACTTCCTCTTTGGGAGCTTCTTTTGGTGCTTCTTCAGCTTTATTAGGCGCTTCCTTCTTAGGAGCTTCTTTCTTCGATGCTTCTACCTTCTTAGACATTCTATTCCTTTACCTCTTCCTTAGGTTTTTCAGGTGGCGCATTTCTTTTGATAATGTACTCCGGTTCAATAAGTTTTGCCTGCTCGACAGAATCGTAGACATTCGCTATTCCAGTGGCAACGCACATTCCTGTCTTCGTTTCAAATCTCTTGATAAAAACCACGTTCTCATCTGTTTTCAACGCGCTGGCAACTGCTTTTCTGATTTCAAGCCTTGATGGTGTGCTGCCTGCCTGCTCATGCTCAGCCTGGAAAGCAACTTCTGTCCGTTTTAACATGGGATTTTGCTTCTGCGACGTTATTTTGACTTCCATGGCTTTTCCTCGTACGTCGTGTTGACTTGATGCAACGCCTTCTTATTTAGCTTTTCGACCATCTTCCATAGCCTTGAGGATGGCAGCAACCTCCGCTTTTTTTGCAGTCGTGGCTTTAACGACTACAATGCCCTGATAAGGCTGACCATAAACAACAAGTGAATCTTCTGGCGCATGCACAACAGCAATGAGTGTTAGCAAATCCTCTTCTCCATCAACAACTATTTTTGTTCGCTTACCAGCCTTCAATGAATCTTGAATTGCCTTGACTGCTTCGTCTGTTATCGTTCCTGCAGGATTCATGACATCGACAGATTTCTCCGTTGCAAGCGAGATTGGCTGAGTTGCCTTCCTCATTGCGATATTGTCTATGACTGTTAGGTTTGGGATTATACTGCTCTTCACGAGGTTTTTTGAAACAGTGTCTCCAACAGCAACAATGCACGGTGGCTTTTCTTCTTCCACAATCTTCTTGAGTCTATTCATTGTCTTAGCAAAGGAGCCTCGAATAAGGATGCCCAAAGGGTGTTTAAGCTTCATACGGAGTTCCGGTGTGAGACTGTACGCAACAGACATCTCATCTAACCTTTAGCGCGTACCGTCCTTTCTCCTTGATATTCATAGCCTTTGCTACAGCTGAGCCTTCAGGTTCAAAAACTATCACCAATCCGCTAAAATCGTCACTCAAGCCTGACGTCTTACATCTTGGACACACGTTTTCTTTGGTTAGGAAGTGGCATGTCGGGCAGGCCTTTTCGCTCATTGCTGCTCACCTTTCTTCTGAGTCGCTTGCTCTTTTTTCTCGGGCTTTTCCATTGACTCTTTTATCTTTTGTGTGTCGTATTCGATCCATTCCAGCTTGCCTAGGAAGGGTTGTCTGGCTGTTACACCTATTTTCCCTGAGCTTCCGGCTCTGCCGAGCGAAACTGCCGTAATTCGCACGCGCACTTGATCCCCGCTCATTAGTTTCCTTTTCGTTTCTTTCCCCAGCAAAACGCCTTGCTTTTCATCATAAGAAATGAAGTCATCCATAAGCTGCGAGACATGAAGCAAGGCATCAATCGGTCCTATACGTACGAAAGCTCCGAAATCGGCAATCTCCACAACTTCCCCTTCTACTACTTCTTGAATTTTGGGATAGAATGTTAACAACGAAAAAGTCACTTTGTGGTAGGTGGCACCATCCCCTGGAATTATCTTTCCAGTGGGGCTTACTTTCACGTTGGCTACGGCTATGACATAGCCTAATTCTTCGCTGACTACGCCTTCATACTTTGCTTTAACCTGCTGGTGTCCGACCGCTTCGAGGGGATTACCGAAGGTTTCAGGCGGAATGCGTATCGTGTCTTCCAGGGTTATAAGTTTAAACAGGGTCATAACCTCCCGTCAATCTCTAAATGAGACTTTTGCCTCACATAAATAACTGGCACATTTATATCTCTTAGCCTCCTCCTGAGCAACCTGTCATTCGTGAATACTGGGCAATCCCACTCACGAGCCACTTTAAGAATGATGTCGTCTGCAGAAAGATTGCCTTCATCGACTTCAACCAACTTGCATTTCTCAGCAAGCTGCAAAGCGTAAGCCGCATTCTTCCGCATCTTAGGTGACCCTTCCCGCACAAGCTTTTCGACTTCTTGCCTAACGGGCGAAAGCAACACTGGCTCAAAACTCTTGTTCAATAGTACTTTTAGTTCACCGAAAATGTCTAGCTTGAACTGAAGCGGGACAAAAAAAGCGTTTGAATCTAGAACTACTCTCATGCTTCTTTTAATAGAGCTGGGTGAGTCTGCCATGTTCACTTTATCATTCCGTACCCTATGAGTCTCCATCTACCTGCAATCTTTCTGCTCAAAGCAACTCTAGAACCCGCCTGCGCACAGACTGGTCTGGTGAGCTTCATCAACACCGTGTCCTTCCTAACTGAGGTCACCTTGCCAATAGTTATTGCAGCACCAACGTGTAGGAGCAAGGTTTCATTCATGCTCACCTCTTCAATTTTTGCCAACTCTTTTGTTCCAACCGCTTGCTCCAAAACATGTGGCTCCATCGTCAGCTCGGACAATGTAGGAGGAAGCATGCCCGCCTTTCCAACGATGTTTCCGATTAGGCCATCTGCCTTTGAACACGATGGATCCAGAAGAGTTCCTACGCCTACCAATCCACCACAATGAGCTTCATCCACGTCCTTGCCTCCAGCATGCAAGCTGACAATCTCGCTGAAAAGAGGAGTGTAGGTGTTCCTTCCTTCCTTTTCCGCGACCAATCCCGGACGAATCTCCAACTCATCTCCAACCGAAAACTTCCCTTCCAGTATCGTGCCTCCAATGACCCCTCCTTCCAACTTCTCAATTTGAGTACCAGGTTTGTTGACATCAAACGAGCGAACAATATACATCAACGGAGGCTTTGTTTCATCCCTCTTTGGCGTAGGCATAAATTCCTCCATTGCTTGCAGAAGGACGTCTATGTTCACGCGGCGTTGCGCTGAAATAGGGACTATGGGCGCATCTTCTGCCACCGTTCCCTTAACGAATCCCTTGATCTCCTCGTAGCTCTTGTGAGCCCTTTTTTCGTCAACTATATCAACCTTGTTTTGGGCAATGACAATATTCTTTATTCCGATAACATCTGTAGCGGCTAGGTGTTCCCTTGTTTGAGGTTGGGGGCATGGTTCATCTGCCGCTATTACAAGTATTGCTCCATCCATTATTGCTACGCCTGAAAGCATTGTTGCCATCAACGCTTCATGACCTGGGGCATCAACAAAACTGATTGCTCGGACGAAAGTTGCTTTTGAACCGCAGTTGGGACAGGTTGGCTGTGTAGAATAGTTTTTAGGTGGCTTACAACTGGGGCATTTGTAGATTGGCATGTCCGCGTAGCCTAGCTTTATCGTGATGCCTCTTTTCAACTCTTCACTGTGTCTCGATGCCCAAACACCTGTCAATGCTTGCACTAGCGTCGTCTTGCCATGGTCAACATGACCCATGGTACCAATATTCACTTCAGGCTGCTTCGGTAGAGCCTTACTCTTTTCGCTACTCATTCCACATTTTCCCGTTAATTCTTACAAATTATTGAAACGATTAAACTATGCAAGTTAATAAGTTTTGACCCCATTATCACGCGGTCTTCGTTGCCGTTGAAGCTTCTTTTTCAGCCTCTTTCTGAGAGGGCTCCTCTTTCTTTTCCTTTGCTTTCTTGCCTTCCTTCGCCTTCTTTGCCTTCTCCACAATTTTCAAATTTATCTGCACAATCTCGTCTGTTATTACATCGCCTCGGACTGTCTTGCGTTTTCTCATGCCTTCGTTTGTAGGGTTGAAGCCGACCCCGCCACTCAACATTACTCTCCGCCTGACGCCTCCATGAACGTTTGGCCTCATTGGGAAGCCATCCTTGTCTGAACCACCCGTGATCTGGATCTTATGTCCAGCCAGATCCACAACAGACCCGTCTATTATTTCTCCAATCCTTTTCCCGATCAGAGGCATGGCTCGCGTTTCTTCGAGCTCAACTACCTTTGAAGTTCCTTCTTCCGGGTCTGATACGATTATTTTGAATTTAGCCATTGATGATGAACGCTCCAGTGGTGTTTATGAAAGTTGAGCATCTCTCTATTAAGGATTTATGAGGGTAAAGCTTTTAATTCTGCCGTGAAGTCGTTTTCTGGCTATGTGGCGGCTAGGATTCTTCTTCCACGAAATGGGGTTCGGTCTGCTGTCGATTTTCCTACCATTGTATATTGTGAACATTGGAGGATCATTAGTAGATATTGGGACAATGGCTGCGGCTGCCCTATTTGTGGCGATACCAGCCTCGTTCCTCTGGGGTTATATGTGTGACAAGACAAGACATTACAAGCGTTACATTCTATTTTCATTTCTAACATCCGCCATTCTGCTTTACCTATTTACTTTAACGCGGAACGTGAGTATGTTGATTCTGCTCTATGCAATTATGTCCTTTCTGCATGTGGCTCATGAACCGCCAAAAAACGTTCTGATAGCTGAACTCTATTCCCGACAAGATTGGGAACGATCGTTTGCCTTCTATGAAGGTTTCACCGAGATTGGATGGCTGATCGGATTGGTTCTGGGGTTTCTAACGGCAGCTTATGCAGTCCCCGAGGTTTCCACGCTTTTGCTGTGTGGTATCTTGAATCTGGTGGCCTTTGGTTTGTCTCTGATGTTGGTGGCTGATCCTCTTCTCGTTTTTGAAAGAAGCCTCGTGACCATAGAAAAGTCAATAGACTTCGCGTCCCATGGGGTTTTCTTGGCGTCAAGAATGCTTGGTGGGTTAAGTGTAAATGAGAAGCTGACGAGAGAAAACTTGCGCGCTTTTTGCGCTGGTCTAATTCTTTTTTCATTGGCCACGAGCATTCTCTTCACTCCAATGCCGATCTTCGTCTCTCAGATTGTAAATGAAGCTGCTCTTCCTTCAAGCCTCGTCTTTGCCATATTTGTCTTGAACTCGGGTGGAGCAGTCATGGGTTATGCTCTAGCGGCGAAGAGGTCAAGCCAGCGAGCAGAAAAAACCCATGTCGCGCGTGTTGTTCTGTTCCGAAGCTCACTTTCTTTCATTCTGTTGTTGATTTTAGCCGTCCAAAGTCCAATGTATAACGTGATGCTGACGACAGCAATCTTGATCTTGATGGGTTTTGCTTATGCTTCGTTCCTCGTTTACACGCTTTCGCTTTCTATGGAACTCTTACCATCGGGAAAGGCAGGCTTATTCAATGTTCTCATAGGCATAGGCGGCGCGTGCGGCTCTTTTGTCGGACCATTCATCGCCTCGCAAACATTCGGTTTCGAAGCAGTTTTCATCACTGCAGGCGTGACTTTCCTAGTGGCGTACCTCGCGTTCAAAATCTTTGTGTAAAGCTAATCGAGCTTATTCTTGTGGTATCGTTTGGCTGAAGTCATTTAGTACAAGGATAGGGTAGGATTTATCTGTAGAAAAAGGAAAGGGATTGTTGCTTCCGCTATTCCACGTGTACTCTGAATAGGTCTATGTCTTCTCGCATTTGGGGCGTTGCTTCAAGAAAGTCTCTGACCGCACGCTCAAGGTCCTTTGACTGTGTCACATACCTTCCAACAATTATTATGTCTGCACCTTTCTGCAATGCTTCTTTAGCTGTTTCTGGAACTATTCCGCCCGCAACCGCGACTAGGAATTTCTTGTCTTTGAAGGTTTGCCGCATTTCTTGAATGAGATCCAGTCCGAGTGTTCTCCCTGTTTCTTGATCTATTCCTCTGTGCAGTATGACTATGTCCGGAAACTCCTTGACCGCTTTGAGCTTTTTGATCGGATCCTCTACATTCAGCATGTCCACAGCAGCATAAATTCCCAGTCTCTTCGCTTCATGAATGAACGAGTCCAACGTTTCAGCAGGTGCAAGGCCAGCAGCCACAACAGCATCTGCAGTCTCATCATAAGCCAAGTCTACCTCAACTTTTCCAACATCCAAGGTTTTCAAGTCAGCCACAACAAACAGGTCTTTGGAAACCTGCCTCAGGTCATTTATCACCCTTGTTCCATATCTTTTAATGAGCGGCGTGCCAACTTCAAGTATTATTCTGTCACTCCCAGGCAACTGTTCGATGACTTTCTTAGCTCTCTCCAAATCCGGATTATCAAGCGAGATCTGAAGATACGGTGGCCTCCATAGGCGAGGCACCTTGAATCCCATTATCGGATGCGTAGCCCTATCCTTGTCATAGAATATCTTTTCCAGCGTCGGATACTTTGACATTGCCCTCTTCAACGCAAGTTTTGTGGCGCTATAATTATAATGATAGATCTTCCGGAAATCCGCTGCCTGTGGATGGATGAAAACGCTGCACACGATGACCCAATCATCTGCCTTGTCCTTTGGAATGATTTCTTCTTCTACGGCATCAGCGACAGCTTTCGCTACGGCCGCCTGGGCTGGCCCGAAGATCTTTCCCACATCTTCAAAATTCTTCACGGTGACTTTTGGCACAAGCAAAGTATGAGGCTTTGGCGGAAGATTAGGTCTTATGACCGCAAGCAGTGGCGTGTGTCCCACGGAAAGATTAGACATACCTATAGCAAAAGCCTCTCCAACCGGACCGCATTTGTCGCCCATCAGGAGGTCTATGTGTGCGACCTCGTTGCCTTCTCCGACAAGTGCCTCACCAATCAAGTAAACCTTTCCAGATGATTCGGCAATCTTGCCTTCGCATGCTGTCGGCACTGTGTCTGCTATCTCTTTGAAGTCGACATTAAACTCTCTGAGCCACGTGTGCAGAGTATCTCTGTGTATGTTGAGAACCTCAGCTGTTCCAGAGACCGTCGGCTTGCTCCTTGGAGGACCACGGGGTTCGCTAGCTTTCTTTGCTGCTTCCGTGAGAAGCGTGACGAGTTCTTCTTTTGTCTGCGGTTTTTTAAGGTCATGCTCCGACACTTTGCTTCACCTAGGATAGGTAGACTGTGAATCTTGTATATAAGAGTGTCGGATTGTGCCCAAGAATGAGAGATTTGGCACTTGGTCTCTGTGAGGTGCTGTCGGATTGTGACTCTGTTGTGGGGGATTCCGACAATCGTTTTCTGTTCTCGAGTGGATTTGGAGTGCTTTCCGCCCTTGTCTGTCGAGGTCACTGTGATTCTGAAGTCGGCGTATTATTGTTTGCTGGATTATCGGTAAGCCTATATACCTTGAGAACCATTAACCGCTTGAAATCTGATTGGGTGGTATCTGGTGTCTTGGAAAGATCTAGTCTGTCTGATTATAGCACTTGTCGGCGTAGCTCTGTTCTTGTACGGTAGCAACGTCTATGATGCAATGTTTGGGTGGAGCGGTTTATCCCTGATAGCCGTGGGTTTGATTGCCGAATTGTTCTTGGGAGCATATGAGGCTTTAAGAAAAAGGGGAAGTTGACTAGAAGCCGTAAAGTTCTGAAAACTTTCCATTCAGATAACTCAAGTAGGGCTTCACTGTCAGCTCTTTTCCCGTGATTTTCTTGATGAGTACTGGTGGGTCATAGAGGTTTCCTTGGTTGTGAACGTTCTTGGCCAGCCATTGTTTTACGTCTTTGAAGTTGCCCTTCTCTAGTAGTTTTCTCCAGTTTGGCAGATCCTTCTCCATTGTTGCTAGCATCTGTCCGCTGTAGATGTTACCCAGCGCGTAGCTTGGGAAGTAGCCATAATAGCCGCTTGCCCAATGCGTGTCTTGCATGACGCCTTCGGAGTCGCTTTCAATCTTTATGCCGAGATAGTCCTTGTAGCTTTGGTTCCATATTTCGGGGAGCTCCTTCACTGTTATCTTGCCGGCAAACAGGTCTCTTTCGATGTTGAACCTTATGATTATGTGCAGCCCGTAGGTAACTTCGTCTGCTTCAACGCGGATTTTTGAGGGTTTCACCTCATTGATGGCGTGCACAAACTTGTCTAGGCTAATATCTGCAAGCGTCTTTCCAGCTAGTTCCTTTAGTTTCGGTAGGAAGTAGGTCCAGAATTCCCGTGATCTTCCTATGATGTTCTCTATCGTGCGCGATTGTGATTCGTGGAATCCCGATGAACAACCCGTTCCGACTGGTTGGTACATCCATTCTTGATTCAAATCTTGCTCATAGATCGCGTGCCCAGCCTCATGTAGCACTGAGAATATGGATGAGGCGTACATGTCTTCGTAGTAGTGTGTTGTTATTCGCACGTCATCATAGTAGCCGGTGGTAAATGGGTGTTCGGTTTCGTCAATTCTGCCTCCAGCATTCTTCGAGGTCACGTCATATTGGACAGCTTCGGCAAGGGCTATGGCTAGCTTGTGTTGTACGTCAATAGGAACTCTGCGTTGTAGAATGCTGACATCTGGCTGTTTCGGGGCTGTTTCACATTTCTTCAATAATGAGACCAACCCGGCTCTTAGTTCGTCGAAAACAGTCGTGATCTGTTTGGCCGTCATTTTTGGTTCGAAAATGTCTATCAATGCATCGTAGGGTGTGGCGGTTTTCTTCACTTTCATCAGGATTTCCGCGGCCTTCTTTGCTAGTTCGACGTTTTTCTCAATTTCAGGTCTAAACATGGCAAAGTTCTTAGCCGCTTTTGCTTTCTTCCACGCGTCTATTGCTATGGCGTGCTGTTTTGCCATTTCCACGACAAGTTCTTCGGGAAGCTTTGTTTGTTCGTCATAGTTTTTCCTGATCAAGTATATGTTTCGCTTTTGAACAGCATCTAAGCTGTCGTGATCGGGGTGTCGTTCAATGCTTTCCAGCAATTTTCCTATTTGTGGGTCGGTCTCCATTTTGTGCTGTATTCCGCTGAGCAAGGCAAGCTGTTGACTTCTCAAGCCAATTGCCTTTGGCGGCATCATTGTCTCCATGTCCCATTGCATAATTGATTGGGTCGAAATGAAAACAATGGACTCCTTGACCTTCTCCATCAGTTTCTTATAATTTGAAAGCAAGTTTTCCGTCATCTCTTATCGCCTTAGGTTTTGAAGAGTATTCGATAGAGTTTGCTTGTATTTGAGTCTTGCGTGAAGGTAAAACCAAGCGATTGCATGTGCCGAAATGGTGCTCCGGCCGGGATTTGGACCCGGGTCTCCGACTCGAAAGGCCGGAATACTTGACCGGACTATACTACCGGAGCCCATCAGCCCGGAGGCATCATGCAGAATATCTCTTCATTCGAATAAAGCTTACCCTTTGAAGGCTGTTTCCGCGCAATCTCTTAGCGGCGCAAGTATCGTGTCTGCTTTGTTCAGCGTTGGGGCGTAGTAAGCTGTTTTTGCGGAATTTGTCATGATTGTCTTTATTCCTAGTGCTTCAGTCCATGAGACTACTGTGCACACGTCCGCCAGCACGTGTCCTCCGCTTCTTTCTACCTTGTTGACATTGTCTTTCGCTATTTCTTTGACATGTCGTGATGTGCACACCCAAAACTCTGTTCCTTCCTTGATTTTTTTGCCTTCGACAAGCCGAGCGATCTGCTTGACTTCGTTCAGAGAACAGTGAGGGCAACCAATGAAGACAAGGTCTGGCTCGCGTGTTGTTGCTGTAGACAAATCCTCAATGGTTCGGTCTATGTCTCCAGCTTCGACATCTATCGCCTGTATTCCCCTCGATTTCATGCTCGACTTTCGGAAGTCCCGACAGAACATGTTAACCATACCAGTCGTGGCAAGCGCTGCGCCCAGCTGTTTCAAACAATCTTCTGAAGCTTTTTCTACTCCTTGGATCACTGGGATTTTGTCTTCTAAGACTTTGCCTAGAAGGATTCCTAGAGCTCCGTACTCCGTTTCGTTTCGCAGCTGTCTGTTCACTGTCACCAAAACGTTTGGCTGTCGATTTTCAGGTTGATGAATTCCGTAATCAGGAGTTTTACCGATTATCGCTGCAGCAAGCGCGCTTGGGCCTCCTTCGCGATTTGTATGAGCGCCAAGAATTGAATTGGCGTAGACTACTGCTGAAGATTCGGCCCAAGCTAGATGCGAACCATGTCTGGGCACGTCTGAATAGTAGGGCGTGCAGGTTAGAGATTGTGTGAAACCCATTTTTTCAAACTGATTCAGAATATTCAATTGTTTATCGCGCAGGTCGGTTCCTATCTTCTTAATCAGATACTCGGGATCGACGCTCTGCGGGTTCAGAGTGGAGCGAGTTCTTACCTTCGCGCCACCATCTGCCAATGTCTTCAGAAATTCTGTTGGAGCATCACCTAGCGTCTTGTATGAGACTCCTGAAACGTGTGCTGAACTTATCGGAATAAGCTTTTTTGCCTTGAATAGGTCACCCAGTTTAACGAGGATTTTCATGCTTATCTGGTTGGCCCAGCCGCATTGACCGTCGTAGATGCGCTCTTCTTCTTTGGTCAAGAACATTCTTGCTAGTTGTCTCCTCTTTTCAGAATCTTGACAACGCCGTTTGTCGCATCAACTTCAACCATGTCGCCCGTTCTGATCTTTCCGATATGCACTTGGTCTATCATCGGGATGTCAGCCATTATTGCTCCGACAACGACGACTGGGTCAGCCGCTTCGTTAATTATCGCTTTGGGCGCTAAATTCTTCTTAGCTAAAGAGTACAGGACATAACTGCCCACGGTTGAGCCGTGGCCGTGGGGAAAGCACAAAACCTTGTTTTTTATGCATTTTCCACACAGGTCGTGATTCTTCTCAACTATTCTACCATCAGCAGGGTCAACTCCGCCGAGGAAGCTTATCGGTTTGTTGGAAACTAAGGCTTTAGCTCTGCAATGTCCTTCGACAACCACTCTGCCCTTCAAGGTAATGTTTCGCATGATTAAGCACTTTAGTAGGATATTCTCGCAGTGGTGGGAATTTCGCCCAAGATCTTTGATGATGCTTGGCTGACTTTTTCACGGTTTTCTTGATCCGTGTAGACACGCAATATGTTTATGAAGCCTCTTAGGGTTTCAAAGATTTTTGATATTTCGCTTAGACGTTGCGGGATCTTTTGGCCGTCTTGTGTTTTTTGGAATGTAGGGATTTCCATGGGTTCCATTAACACTGAATGATGGTAAGGAACAGACGGGACTGTGGGCACGTCAATGATCACTGCCTCAGTCTCAACATCGGCTTTTCTTGCGATATCCTCCTGTAACTGCCTTCGATGCGTCTGACGACTGAAAATGTTGGAAATCATTGTGTCCTTCTCATAAAAGGTTCGCTCACAGGCGCATTTGAGCAACTTTCGCCTTTCAAGATTCGCTATGATTTCGCTCGACTTCTTGCAGTTCTTCAGCATTGTCCAAACCGTGTAGTCGTCCATCGCCAAGTATTCTTCTGGAGTTTTGAAGCTTGTCAACCCCAGTTCTTCGTTTGCTCTTTCCATTGCCATGGCAAGCATTATTTGGGCTGCTCTCCCGACACGGTGAAAGTATATGCTTTTGAATGATTCTATTCTGGCGATTATGAGGGATTCAAGGGCTGAAAGTGCGCCCAAATCTACTGCTAAGTTCTCGCCTAGCACGTCTAACGCGTGTATCAATCTGAAAATGTCAATGAACCCATATTCTGCTCCTGTGTGGTATGTGTCCCGCACAATGAAGTCTTGTTTGTCCACGTCAACTGCGCTGCTTATTATCTGGTCTAGGAACGTTTTTTTGGGCTTGTGCAGTCTGCCGATGGCAAGTTTTCCAACTTGCTCTGGATTGTACCCATTTCTTTTCAGAATATCCTTCAATTCACTGTTTTCAATTATCCAGTGGGTCATGTCCTCATGGGTTTTGTTCTCTTTATCCAGCAACTGTTCAAAAACGTGTGAAAAAGGTCCGTGTCCAACGTCGTGAAGCAGGCCAGCCAATCGGACTATTTTTGCCTCTTCTTCAGTTATGAGCCGTGAAATGTTAGGATTCTCTGCGACTCTGCCCGCTAAGTACATGACGCCGACAGAATGTTCGAAGCGTGTGTGGTTTGCTCCTGGGTAAACGTATTCTGAGCCTGCCAACTGGCGTAGCCTACGAAGTCTTTGAACTGGGTAGGAATCGATGATTTCTTTTTCTAATTCAGTGATGTAGACGTAACCGTGTACGGGGTCTTTTATTTCGCCCCAATAATCCCTAGACATCGGCGACTTCACTCTTTCTTGGTTGGATAATTATTAATGTATCTTCACTCTTATAATGCCTAACGCCTGAAGACTTGAGGATCAGAATTATGACGAGAAAGGGCTTTTTCATTTGTGTTGAAGGATTAGACGGCTGCGGAAAGACTACACAGACAAAACTGCTTGTGCATAGGCTGAAGAATAGCTACAATGCAGTTTATACTGCTGAGCCAAGTCAAGGAAAAATAGGGCAATTTGTCAAGGAATATTGTTTGCTTGCCCGGAAACGTGGTTCAGTTGTCATTGAAGCTTTGTTATTTGCTGCAGACCGTTTCGAACATGTAGAGACCGAGATTGCTCCTGCCGTGAAGGAAGGAAAACTTGTGATTAGTGATCGCTATGTTTATTCATCGTTAGCCTACCAAGGTGCGGCTGGACTTGATTTGAACTGGATTAGGAAGATAAATGAGCATTCTATCCGTCCAGACCTTGCCATCTTTATTGACGTTGAACCTGAAACCGTTGTTCAAAGGTTAAAGCCAAAAAAGTCTGTGATGGAGAACTTGGAAACGCAACGCAGAGTCCGAGATGTCTACTTGAGATTCGTGGACAAAGGAGAACTCGTCAGAATAGATGGAAATGCGTCAAAGGGCAAGGTTGCCAACGAGATTCTGAAAGTGGTCGTAGGATTTATGGAGAAAGCTTGTTAGGAAGCATCAAGAGCTTTCAATATTCTTTTAGAGAATGTTTCATTGACTTTGTTGCAGACGATGTTGGTGACATCTTCAGGCGACAAGTACCGTGGCCCTCTTTCATGAAACACTTGCGTATCCATCGAATCCTCGCCAAACGTGAAGCGCAGCATGTAGTAGTCAAATCTCAGCGGCGTTTTCCTTTCTTCTTGCATCCTGTAATAACGGACAGCACAGAGGAAATCTAGGACTTGGAAGGGTTTCTTGCGTATCTCCTTTTGCACTCTGTTTTCTTCTTCACCATTAAGATAGTTGAAATCACCTGCTTCTGCTATTCCAAACTCAAGGTTAACCTTGCATTGGGGAATTGACGGATCAGCGATGCTTTCTAGGCTGAGGGTTTCGTTGTTCAGCTTTTGAAAAGTTTCGACCAAGACCTGCTGCAGTTTCTTGATTGAAACTGAAACGGCAAAGTGCTTTATTCCATGGATAGTTTTGGGAAAATTGGCATAAAACCCAAGCATGCCAGCGTCTCCGCCTAGGCGCTTTTAACTTTCCTTATCTTTTCAATATTCTCTAGTAAGCCGGAAAGTGCATTGCCCAGTTTCTGCACCTCTTCTACGTCTTCTGTGTGCTGCATCTTGTTCTGTATTTCCTGAACCTTTGCCAGAAGTGTAGCTTCAAGACTACTTAGAGCCATGGAGCTTGTCGCCTCTTCAGCTTCTTCACCTTCTTTCACTACTATGACTTTCTTTTCGCATTTTGCACACCAAATCGTGTCATCTTTCAATCGAAAAAGCGGTGAAGCGCAAGCTGGACAGGCCAGTTCTGTGAGGGTTGAGCCTTGGCGTAGCAGATCAGCCATGTGCTTAACGTGTTGTTCTTCGCTGTTTTTTCGCGACAAGTTTTAAAACCCCAAAGTAAATAGGTATAAAGGCTTATATAACAAGGTTACCGCGAAAACGTTTCGGGGTGGCAACTATGGTCAGAAAGAAGAAGATGGAAGAGTACGAAGAGCGGATAAAGCAGGCTATTGCCGTGCTTGAACAGGTCTCTGAAGACACTACCACGCCTAGAAACATCAGGAGAACGGCAAAAGATTCGATGAGCGCCTTGCAGACAACCGAGTACACACCTGCGGTGAGAGCCGCGAACGCAATTTCGCTTTTGGATGAGATTCTGCAAGACCCAAACATGCCACAGTACACGAGAGTAAAGTTGTGGAACGTAATGAGCTTCATAGAAGCAATAAGAGATTAATATGCGGACACAAAAGTATCTTCTACTTCTGATTTAGGAAGTATATTGAATGAAAATATTCCATTATCAGAATGTTGAAGCAAAGGATGCGGAAGAGGGAGCCTCAAAGCTAAAAGTGCGATGGCTTATCACAAAGGACATGGGGGCTCCTAACTTTGCAATGAGGCTATTCGAGATGGAGCCAAAAGGATACAGTCCTTTGCACACTCATCCCTGGGAGCATGAAGTCTTTATCTTAGAAGGTGATGGCGTCGTGGTTGGAGAAGATAAAGAAAGAAGGTTCAAGGCAGGTGATGCTATCTTCGTCGCTCCAAATGAACTGCATCAATTCAGAAACAACGGAGCAAAAATCCTAAGGTTTCTGTGCATGGTACCCATCCGAGATAAGTGATCAGTTTTCGATGTCGGCTTGCTCGTTAGAAATATATGCTAGTTGTGACATCTAGCTTTGGGTTTCAGGGGATAAGCCCTTTGAAGTATGACGTGATAATTGTCGGTGCCGGTCCAGCAGGAATATTCTCGGCTCTCGAACTCACCGAGAAAAACGACCTCAAAGTCCTCATGCTTGACAGAGGAAGAGACATAAATCAACGCAAATGCCCATCCAGCCGCGGATTCGAATGCGTCCACTGCGACCCGTGTGCAATTTTGTCTGGCTGGGGCGGGGCAGGAGCCTTCAGTGACGGAAAACTCACATTGTCAACAGAGGTAGGCGGCTGGCTTAACCAATATGTCTCAAACAAAGAGCTGGCGGAACTCCTGAACTATGCAGATAATATTTATCAGAAGTTCGGCGCAACGAAGTACACCTACGGAGAGGACGTTGAAAAGATAGACGAGATCGAACGGAAGGCATCTCTGGCAGGTCTGAAACTAATTCGTCAAAGGATCCGTCACATGGGCACTGAATGGTGCGCCCAAACGCTTCAAAAGATGCGGCAAGAACTGAAGGGAAAGGTGGAGTTCAAACCGAAAACAGACATTAAGGGATTAATAGTCAAGAATGGCGTCATCGAGGGCGTTGTAACCATAGACGGCGAGAAATGTTTCGGAAAATATGTGATTGTTGCTCCTGGTAGAAGTGGTGCGGAATGGCTTCAGACTGAAGCCCAAGCTTTAGGTTTGAAGACGCTTAATAACCCAGTTGATATCGGCATAAGAGTTGAGGTTCTAGCTTCTGTCATGGAGGAGTTGACCAGTGTTCTGTACGAGCCCAAACTTATCTACTATTCGAGATCATTCGACGATCAGCTTCGCACTTTCTGTGTTGCTCCTTATGGGCAGGTCATAACAGAATCCTATGACGGAGTCTTAACCGTTAATGGTCAGAGCTATGCAGAGCAAAAAACGGAAAACACAAACTTTGCCATTCTGGTCAGCACGTCCTTCACTGAACCGTTCAAGGAGTCGATTGCCTATGGCAAGTATGTTGCCAGGCTTTCGAATCTTCTCAGCGGTGGCGTCATAATCCAGCGATTAGGTGATCTGGAATCAGGCAGGAGGTCAACGCCTGAAAGAATAGCCAGAAGCGTAGTGACCCCTACACTAAAGAACGCGACGCCAGGCGACTTGAGCTTTGTACTGCCATACCGTTATCTAGCAGACATAAGAGAGATGCTTCAAGCTTTGGACATGATCGCCCCAGGCATACACTCAAGAGACACTCTACTATATGGGATTGAGGTGAAATTCTATTCTTCAAGGCTGCAGCTTAGCAACTGTCTGGAAACCAAGGTTCACAACTTATTCACCATTGGAGATGGCGCAGGCGTTACAAGAGGGTTGATTCAAGCCTCAGCGTCAGGCGTTATCGTTGCGAGAGAAATTCTAAAGAGAGACAAAACGAAGGCGTAAAACCGATGTCAGTGGTTGATGAAATTAAGTGCTCACGTTGCGGCGGACCAATAGCGTTCAAGCCAGGCGAAATCTTGGCTACATGCAAGTACTGTGGCTTCACAGTGGTTATAGAGACTGGACAAACCTTCACGTTCGAGCATTCTCTGCTGATGAACAAATATGACCAGACGCAGGTTGAAGAACCAATTAGAGATTGGATGAAGGAAGGTTTCCTGAAACCTCCAGATTTGGCGAAGAAGTCGAAAATAGTGCAGAAAGAGCTGATCTATCTGCCTTTCTGGGTCGTGTCCGCAGAAGCCAAGAGCAGCTATGAAGGGATTTTTGAGCGCATAGCCCCAGCTATTGTGAAAGAGGGAAAGGTTGAGAAGGAATACAACTGGCTTGTCTTGGCAAGGAAGGCCACAGAGTTTCCGACGAAGGAGTATGATGTGCCGCTGGAGGGCAAGATCCCGTTTGACTTTCGGAAGATTGAAGCTTTTGCTAAGGTTTTGAATAGCGAGATCGATAGGGATGAGGCTGTGGAGCTTGCGAAACAGCAGATTGAGGATCATCATCATTTCCTGATTAAAGAGGATGTGGACAAGGTCATCGAAATGAAAACTGAATTGAACGTGAAACAGGTGGTTTACTTGCATGCTCCCATATGGTTTGTCAAATACGAATACAAAGGCAAAGACTACCAGTTGCTGGTGGATGGGGCAACAGGAACACCCATTAAAGGAGACATTCCTTCTGCTGGGTTTGGAATGCTTTGACCAGCAACAAAACTTTAAAAGCAACCATGTTTCTTGTGTGAAATCGGAAAATAGAGTGAGGGAATGATTCTTGACAGAAAAAACCGATATGTATGATAAGGCGAAGAAGCAGATGCGACTTTCCGAAAGAATAGCAGCTGCACTGCCAGGCTTTCGCGGTTACAAAGAGAAAGAACTACGCAGAGAGTCTGACAAGCTTATTCGAAATCACTTGTACCAGAAGCTTTTGCAGGCTAGAACTGATCTTAAGGCTGTCTTTCAGAAGCTGTCTGACCGCAGGGCGTTTGACGTTCTGACGGACATGGATCGACTTGTTGCAAGATTCGACCGTATAGTTGAGAAGGTGAACCATGCTTCTTACGGATATACAGGATTCTTTGACGTCGTCAAGGTTGAAGAGGAAGCTTTAGACAGGATGATTGATTTTGACAACCGCCTGATTGACGACGTCGACAACATCGTCAATGAAGTCAACGCATTCAAAGGCGAGGTCATGAAACAGAAGTTTGACAAGGCCAAAGAGCGTGTACAAAACCTCTCCGACACGTTGGAGGCTTTTGAAGAAGCCTTCGATAAAAGGCAAGAAACGATTTTAGGAGTGAGCTAGAATGCCGCAAGTTGTAGAATGGAAGAACCCAGGCGCAGAAGACATTCTCTGGAAGTACCCTGACGAGGAGCTCACATGGGGCGCTCAGCTAATCGTGCACGAGTATGAGGTTGCAGTCTTCTTCAGAGATGGCAAGGCTTATGATGTGTTCAATGCTGGAAGACATCAATTAACAACGTTGAATTTGCCGGTTTTGACGAAGTTGCTGACGCGCATTGCTGGCTTCAGGGAGAAGCCTTTCAAGGCAAGCGCCATTTTCATTTCAACGAAGGTTTTCGCTGGAAAGTATGGAACACAGGCACAGACCACGGAGCTTGCACCGCTAAAAGTGTTCGGTTCATTCTGGTTCAAGGTTGAAAGCCCAGAGCTGTTCGTCAATGAAGTTGTTGGTGGACAAAACGCCTACACTTCTGAAGATGTCAACAACTATTTGCGCGGATTCTTGAACGAGAAAATGATCGATGAGCTTTCACACTATGACTTGCTAACCGTTTTCACACGGCTTGACGAGACATCGGTGATTGTCAAAAACGCAATCCTTGACTACTTTAAGCGGATCGGGTTAGAACTGACTGATTTGAAGTTTGAGGGCATAGACACGACGCCGGAGTATCGTGAACGGCTGTTCTGGTTGAGAACTGGAAAGGCCGCGCCTGAAGAAGTTCTGCGAATGGAGACAATCAAGAAGGCTGCGGAAGAGCTTGGAAAGTCGTCTGGAGCGGGGTTGGGTACGGGTATGGTGCTTATTCCGCAGGTGATGACTCCTACTGGTCCAGCGCAAGCGCCGGCTGCTGCTTTGGTTATCTGTCCGAAGTGCAACGCACATATTCCTGCCACATCGAAGTTCTGCCCCGAATGCGGAACGGTGATTACTCCGCCATCTAGCGGGACGATGGCTTGCCCGAAGTGTGGCAAGACTATTCCGTCATCTTCGAAGTTCTGTCCAGAATGCGGCGAGAAAATCTAAGGGTGGAGGCGGCCGTTGAATGGCTGAACGGAATCTGCTTTCCATCGGCGTCTTTCTAGTAATCATAGTGGTCAGCATACTTCTTTATCAGCCTCTGCAAGTCATAAAAGACTGGACTTTGACTCTGCCATTGATAGTCTTGCTGGCTGGTCTTTGGGCGATGGTGCTTTCTGGTATGCGGTCTTCTAGCCCTCAGAAATATGAACGCGGAGCGTTTAGCACTCTTTCGTGGGGTTTGCTGCTTGTTGCGATTGGCAGTGCTTGGTTCCTGTACGGCTATGGCTGGTACTACTCGTTGATAGTGATACTGCTTGCGCTTGCTGGCTTAGCGATTGCTGCTTCCCTGAAACGGAAATAGCCTTCAGTATTTCTTCTAAACCTTTTTCTATTCTCTATGCAGTTAATGCTAGCAGAGGCCAAATGCATCATGAGCGAGAAGACAATCGGTCGCGGTACATGGTATGACAAGATGGCTGCAAAGATCACTGAGAGAGAGGGAAAGCTAGGCAGAAACATGGATTTATTGAGAACAGAGATGGGCATTGCAGCTTCTGGTTTCCCGCATATTGGCAATTTGAGCGACGCGGCCAGGTCTTTCACCGTGACCTTGGCGTTGAGAGAGCAAGGCTTCAATTCTGAGCTTATCGCTTTTGCCGATGACAAGGATGGCTTAAGAAAGGTTCCGGCTGGAATGCCCGAGTCTCTGGAACAGCATTTGGGTAGGCCAGTGACCGATATTCCAGACATTTTCGGTTGCCACAAGAGCTACGGGGAACACATGACTTTGTTGGTTCGGGAGGGCATGGACAAGTGCGGAATTGAATACAAATTCATGTCGGCTACGGAAGTTTACAGAAGCGGATTGTTCAATGAGGAGATTAAGACGATTCTCCTAAATGCGAAGAAGATAGGAGAGATCATGAAGGAGGAGGTTGGGCAAGAAAAGTTTCTGGAAATTCTGCCTTATTTCGCGGTCTGCGAGAACTGCGGTCGAATTTACACGACTAAGACTTATGATTTTCTGCCCAAGGAGAACAAGGTTCTGTACGCGTGTGAGGGGATGGAGGTCAAAGGGCGGTGGCTGGAGGGCTGCGGGCATAAGGGTGAGGTGGATTACAGGAAGGGCGAGGGTAAGCTAACCTGGAAGGGCGAGTTTGCGGTTCGTTGGAAGGCTTTGGACATTAGGTTTGAAGCTTTTGGGAAGGAGGTTGCTGATTCGGCGCGCGTGAATGATCGCATATGCCGAGAAATACTCAATTGGGAACCGCCATCTCATGCGAAGTACGAGTTGTTTTTGGACAAGAGTGGCAAGCGAATGTCAAAGTCGGCTGGGGTAGTTTTCACTCCGCAAACGTGGTTCAAGTATGGTTCTCCAACTTCCCTCATGCTGCTGATGCTGAAGCGGTTTGTTGGTACGCGAGCGTTAGACGTGACTGATGTGCCGATTTACATGAATGAGCTGGGTGATCTGGAATACGTATACTTCGGTAAGAAACAGGCAAAGAGCGAAAGAGAACTTGTCAAGCTTAAGGGATTGTACGAGTACTGCAGGGCTTTAGAGCCTCCTAAGAAGCCAAGCGTTAACGTGCCTTACAACTTGATGACGTTTCTTGTCAGGGTGGCTCCCAAAGGCAACGAAGAAGAGTTCATAACCGAGAAGCTTCGCAGCTATGGTTACTTGCAGAAGAATCAGGCTCTAGACGAGGATGTGAAAAGGCGGATTGAGTATGCGTCTAATTGGATTAGGGATTTTGAGGAGATAAAAGAAACCGCAGTCACCCTCAGCGGTGATGAGAAAAAAGCTGTGACAGAGTTGATAGAGGTGTTGAAGATCGAGGATGAATCTGAGAAGATACAGAACGCCGTGTTCAACATCGCTAAGAAACACAAGCTACAGGCAGGCAGTTTCTTCAAGGTTCTCTACAGTGTGCTGTTGGGGACCCTGCAGGGGCCGAGATTGGGTCCGTACATTCTTGCAATGGGAAAAGAGAACGTCACTGATGCCCTGCAAAGAGCATTAAGCCAACGCGAATAGTCTGGTAAACCCTTTTATTACGATTATCGTATTTCTCGTATCGTGTGGGCCCGTAGTCTAGACATCATGTCTGAGCTATGGTTAAGTGGGGAGTGTCTTGGCTCAGAATGACTTGACTGGATTAGGACACTGGCCTGCGGAGCCGGAGATCCTGGGTTCAAATCCCAGCGGGCCCGCTACTCTATGCTTTTCTACGTTCTTTTCTCTTGAAAATCAGTCAATATGGATACCTCCCTTATGGTTTTCAGATCGTTGGATTTCAGCTTCGTTGTAAAGTCTTGAGTGTCATCAATGAGCATTTTGTGTTTGGGTTGTCGCTGATGAGTGCTGTGGCGTTTGATGGAACTGAGGTTTTGCTCACCGAGGAGAGGTGGAAACATATTGTTTTGAGGCATCCGGAGTTGGAGGATAAATTGTCTTTGGTTGTGAATGCGGTTGCCAGTCCTGATGAAGTTTATCTTGATGCAGGTGGAGCGTTTCACGTTTTGAAAAGGCTTTCTAATGAAGTGTCTGATTATCTTGTGGTGATCTATTTCAAGGAACATGGAGAAGGCTATATAAGAACGGCTTACTAGACGAGTCATGGAAGAAAAGTCAGGAGGTATAAGCTATTCAGAAGGTTAAAACCCTCCTAGATATTGATGTCAAAGAAGTGTTGGAAAGAATAGAGAAGAAATATCATGTGAAGTTGCCACGTAAGGTTATCACTGTTGACTATGGCGACGATGTGGGCGATCTCTTCATTAGGTTTAAGCATGCGAAGACTACTGAGGGTGAGCCGACTAGGGACGGGCAAGTGATATTGCACTATGATGAAGACAAGAACATAGTGGCGGTAGAAATTCTGAGCATTGCAGCTCTGTAATCTTGATCTATTGAACTCTTCTATTACGATAACCGTTTTTGTTGTGTCAGAGTCCTTGATCTAGGGCGCACGCGATCTTCACGCCCTGGATAAAGCATCTGAGCCTGATAATCTCCTTCTTCTCGATCCCCGGCTCCTCCAAGGCTTCTAGGGGAGCACTCAAACGCTTCATCACGTTCTCGATGCTTGGCAGATTCTTGGGCAAAACCTGAGAAGAAGAAGGAAGTCGATTCTTTTCACCGCCTACTTCTACCCGTAACCCCAGGCGCCGCATCTTATGATCGATCATGTCCTCATTCTTACCCAAGACCTTCGCGATCACATCAACGGCTTTGCCTTTCCGAACAAGTTTGATGAGCGTCTGCTCTTGTTCCTTGGTCCACGGCTTACCCTTTGGCACGATATTCCTCCTTCAGCATGAAGACTCTGCTGCGGCTTCGTTTTCTCTTACTTGCCAATCCTGTTCTGTAAAGTTCGTTCAAATGCAGGCTTTCTACTGCGAGATCGCCTCGTGATCTTGGCTACTTGCTCGGCTGACGTAGGTCCAGAGAAGGACTTGAGAGCGTCAATGGTTGTCTGTATGCCCGTGGATAAGTAGACAGGTTTCACGGGTTCATGTTGATTCTGAGAAGATGCGATGACTAGATCTCTCAGTGCCCTAATGTCCTCTCGGATTTTCACAAGCGCTCTGACAATTTCGCGGTATTGTGCCCCATTGCTAGTTCGCCTTCTGCCCCACGAAGATCCCAAGGATCGTTCCGGTTAGCAAGGATATTGTAGCGAAAATCTCACTGCTCCACGTGTGAAGGAGAATAAGATGGGCAATCTCCAACCCTGACAAGCAGAGCGTCATGCCGATCCCAAACTTCACTAGCAACACCAGTTTCTCGTTCGGTTCCACAATGACAAGCCTGCCTCGACTGCTTCTTCTACCCCGGTCTTCTAGAACCTTACGCGTCAGCGCATCGCGAATCACGTCTTTCACGTGTTATCACCGTACCCATGGTTTATGACGCGCATCTGCGCCATCCGCTTCGTCCGACGTCCACCGACGAGAAAGCTGTTCAGCAACAGCCTAGCTTCTGGCGCCAAAGGCTTTCTGCAGAATGAACGCTGGCAAACCTGGCCAACGAACTCGCGCGCTTTTTGCTTCCGTGCTACACGCTTCAGTGCGTGACGCTTTTCTGCGTTTGTTCTTGCACGGCTTTCCGCATCAAATCCTTGATGGCGTCGCTGATGCCGTGTGGATACTGCGGAGTTACCACTCGTTCCATGAAGTCTTTGAGCAAGCTGCTCTGAATGCTATAGATTGTCAGGCTCACCACGACCCCGTCTCCTAGCTTGGCCTGCATGGCTTGTTCACCTCGCTTTTGGTAGGCTGGGCACGTCTGCCTTCACGCAGCGCATAACCCTGAACAGTGTGCCAGAGGGGAAGTCCCTTCAACGTGGCTCATGAAAACAGGCTTGCCCTGCCCAATTGACTCCGGCGATTCAGGGCCTTAAAAGGGCACCGCCTGAACGACTCAGCTACTTCCTGGAGAGTTGAGTGAAAGCGAAACGTTACGAGTAGCCTTTTTGGAGTATGCAAAAAAGATAAGCCTCATAACGGAAAAGGTACATCGGAAATGAATGCTTAGCATTCAATCCTGTTTTCTTTTCTCGACTGTTTGGTTCAATTCCGAAAGTTTGATATGACTTTGAATATAGATTACTCACGTTGTTTGTGTAAAGGAGCGAAACTGCAACGGGAAAGTTGGATGTTCCTTTGATTCTTCAGCAAGACTCTTACTCGTGTGTTCCCGTTTGCTTCAAGATGGTTCTAGATTTTCTTTGCACTGCGCTGAAAGATGAATCTTCAGCGATCCTTCCAAGCTTTGAAGTAGGCGATATCGCACAGATTATCGGCACCACTGAAGGTGGAACACCATTAGAGAATGTAAAGAACCTGAATAAGGACGAGAAGATACTGAAAGCGATTCCATCAATTGAGTTCGAAGACAAGTTCATGTCTAGCTTGTCTGAGATTGAAGCCGAAATGAAGGAAAATAGGCCTGTGATTGTGTGGGTATTGCTCTCGATTGAGTCCAGGCGATACGTCCATTCCGTCGTGGTAACAGGCATTGATGTATCAGAACAAAGAATCTACTACAACGATCCGATTTTTGGGCAGAAAGAAGAGCAAATAGGGATTTTCATGCGAATGTGGGACGGTGTGGATAGAGCATTAATAAAGGTTAAAATAGGCAGGCGGGAACAAAGATTGTTAGACGAATGGCTGAGAATGAGACAGCAGTAAGGTGGGGTGAACCAATGAGTGTTCTTAAGGAAGTCAGTCGCTACGTTATTTGCCGTTATGGTAACCTTATCTCAGCTGATGAACCATTGTTTGATTACAAGACAAAAACATGGATTGTCCAGTTGAAAACCGATTATCCTCGCATAATTCAAGATGATCGTTCTGATGAAAGAACAGTCAAATTCCTTTCGATGAAAGGTCTGGGCACTCTCCGCTTTTCTGAAGATTTGAAACCTATTGAATCTACCTCTACAAAAAGAGAAGAATGTATACAAAAGCTGAAGTTGTTTCTTGAAATCTGGCAAGAACGTGCTGAACGGATTGTGATCCTGGCGTCTTCTGACCAATTGGCAAGAATTAGCGAAACACAATGGGTTCTTGCTCCCATTCGAGAAATCATTTCTAACCTACTTCAAAAAGACTGTATATACGACGGAGAAATCAAAGTAAAGGGCGAAAAGATAGAGCAATATCTGAAGTTGCTTGAAGATCTGGAACTGGTCCGGAAGGACGAGAACGGATACACCTACGGCAACCTGTTTACCGCACTCAGAGAAAAAGTGTCTGATCAGAATTCACAGGAATTCAAAACAACTGTGCTCTCGCACGTTATTAGAGAACGCTATCCCGTCCTAGTCGAGGTCTTCGGCATAACACAATTGATACCTTTCATTCACGTCGAGAGTGCGTATTATCAACCTGCTCTTGAAGCAGAGAAGCTTCTCTATCGCAAAAGAGAATCAATAATCACTAACTGTGCTCAAACCTATGGCTACAAAGACTCGCTTAGGATAAACTATATCCTTGACGAACTTGTTGGAGTGGGAGCTCTAGAACGAAGAAACCGCTGCTACTATGGAAATGAAGATATGTTCTCAAAGATGTTGGAGATGAAGAGCGAGCTCTCCGACTTGTCTCCACCTACTGCTCATTAGAAGACTCTTGATTTTCTGGCGTTCGCCAAAAGTATTTAACAGCTAAAACATCGATTGATTATTAGATAATGATATCTTCCGTCTCCAACCGTAAGTGGGTGTCGTCGTCTGATAACCGAAGCAGATACGTGCCGCAAATATGTCATCCCGAAGTTGAAGAATTCAGGCTGGTTCGATGATCAGATAATCGAACAAAAATACTTCGCGCGCTAACCAAGAAAAAGACAGGGTTTTGCGGAAAAGCTATGGCTGAAAAGATATATAGGAGCACTATGGACCCACTTGTAGTTATCATAGTCGTTCTACTGCTTGCTCTGATTGCCTCAGTTTTATACAGATTTTACAGAAAGGTTAGAGTTGCTAGGTCGGGTCCCCCAAAGAGTCTAACAATCCAAAGAAACCAAGCTGTGAGCGACAAACCAAAAACAGAAACCAAAGAACCTAGAGTCATAGGCATGATAAACTGTGAGTATTGTGGCTCCTTGATGCCACAAACAGCAATGACTTGTCCTAATTGCGGTGCATCAAGAAGAAAGTAGTTGATTTATATCGTTTCAAGAAGCCTTTTTCTCTTCTCTTGGAACTCTTCCTCAGTTATTGCCCCCATCTGCCTCAGTTCGGCCAGTTTCTTGAGTTGGTCAAACGCACTATCTCTTGCAGGACTCACAACTTGTTGAGTCTTCGCTTTGCTCTTCAATCTAGAAATCATGTTCGCAATCTGGTCCACGTCATCCTTTGCCATGTCCTTAAATCGAACAATTCTGTCTTTTGTTGAAACACCAATCTCGCCTAAGACCATGCCCTTCTTTCCTTGAACTGTCATAATCTGGTCGTAGTCTAAGACGATAGCATTGGTTTTGCTGAATGATGAAAGAAAGCCACCACCTTTAGGATAGAAGATGATACGACCATCAGTTACTGCTAGCCGATTCAGAGACGAACTACCGTCTACAACTCCTGCAATAACCGCTCGAAGCTTCTCATCAGGGTCTAGATACTTCTCAGCTTCTTCATTTTCTTCGTCCGCTAATTCGTCTTCATCTTCACCTTCTAGCAGACTTTCACTAAAGAGAGTCTCATCTTCGTCATTTGACATGTTCTCACTAGTTTCATGTCTGTCAGTTTCTGAATAAAACCTTTCTGCAAAAGAAGACATCAGCTTGGTTGCCAAAGAGCTGACTCAGCAAGTGGATTTGTTAAACGACAATATTGAAGCGTTGTACAAAGCTGTTACCGTATTGACTTCTAGGCTGAACTATTGGATAAAGAAGGTTCAACGAATCCTCAGATTGTTTTTTCGTAGCTTGAGTTGAATCAGCTGTCTAACAAAACAAATAAACTAAACCAATTCTATAGCTAAGAAGGGCTTTCCGTGACAAAGAAGGAGAGTCAAGCAAACCTCTTCGGAGAAGTTGCCGATCAGACCAGAAGACGAGATAGAATAATCGATTTCGCAACGGGTAAGCTTATTTCTGACACACCAGAAGAGAAAAACCGTCAGATATTCGAAAGAAGACTTGTTGAAGAGTATGCTTATCCAAAATCCTCGATAGATATTGAAGTGCCAATCAGATCTGGCAACGACTTCATTCCTAAGCGGGCTGACATCGTGGTTTATGGAGACGGTAACAGCAGAGATCCAACCAGAAATGCTTACATAATTATCGAGACCAAAAAACAAGATAGAAAAGACGGGATTGATCAGCTACAATCATATATCAACAACACCACGGCCGAATTTGGAGTCTGGTTCAACGGAAAAGAAATAGTCTATCTTCACAGACTGAAAGCGCCGCATGCATTTCGTGAGATCCCAGATATTCCTGCAAAAGGTGAAACTCTTAAGGACATAGGCCTGTATCAGAAGAAAGATCTGAAACCTGCCACTGAACTTAAAGTCGTATTTGAGACTTGCCACAACTACATCTATGCGAACGAGGGTTTGCTAAAAGAGCGTGTCTTCAACGAAGTACTAAAACTCATTTTTATCAAGATGGTCGATGAAAAGAGTGCAAGCCCCAAATGCGAATTTAGGATTACGGATCAGGAGCTCGAAGAAATCGAAAGTGGCAAATCAAATGCTTTCGCTTTTCGAATCGGGAACCTGTTTGAACGTGTCAAAAGAGAGTATCATGACGTGTTTGGCCAAGATGAGAGGATTAATCTTAAGCCAGTAACAACAGCTTTTGTCGTAAGTCAGCTTCAGAGATACAATTTGACCAATACTCCAGCAGACGTCAAGGGGACAGCATTTCAGACATTTGTGTACGCCCATGAGAGAGGAGAAAGAGGAGAATTCTTCACACCATACCCAATTTTGCAATTGGCAGTGAAGATGTTAAACCCAAGTGATAATGAATTCATTATAGATCCCGCTTGTGGTTCAGGGGGCTTCTTAATTCAAACCTTGAAGCACGTTTGGGATGCGATTGACAAAGGTCGAAGCGATCTCGGACCCGAAGCAAGGAAAGATGTCAAAATCAAGTATGCAAGGGTCTACGTAAAAGGGATTGATATTAACCCAGAACTAGCAAGAGTGGCAAAGATGCACATGATTTTGTACGATGACGGCCACACTGGCATCTTTTCAACCAACTCTCTCAATTCCTTCAAACAGATAAATGAGATTTCGCTGAAAAGCGGTGCAGGAGATTTTCAACCTGAGTTATTTGACGTAGTTGTTACCAACCCCCCTTTTGGCACAAAAGGGAAGGTCACAGACAAAGTAATTCTACAATCTTTTGAGCTCGGACACAAATGGAAAAGAAATCTGAAGACTGGTGAACATGAGAAAACACAGGAGCTAGTCGAAGGACAAGTTCCAGACATTCTGTTCATAGAAAGATGTTTACAACTTCTAAGAAACGGAGGAAGAATGGCCATTGTTGTCCCTGATGGCGACCTAAACAACTACAGTTTGATGTACCTTAGAAGCTTCATAAAACAAATGGCTAGAATTCTGGCTGTTGTCTCTTTGCCTCAGGAGACCTTTGTTCCACATGGTGCTGGCACGAAAGCAAGCATATTGTTCTTGCAGAAACTACCCGAGGAGGAATTGAAACTCTTGGCAGAGCAAGACTATCCCATATTTATGGCCATATGTCGGAAAATCGGTTATGACATCAGAGGTCGGCTTTGTCTCAAACGCAACTCCGAAGGTATTTACGTTGATGAAAATGGACTGCCTGTAGGAAGCAAAGAACAGGCTGCAATTGATACTGATATCCCTGATATCATCAAAGCTTTTGACGAATTCAAGAGAAGGCACCACCTGCGTTTTTGAGGGATTTTCATGACTTATGAAGTCTCTTATTCACAGCTCGAATCAAGAATTGACGCCGAGTTCTACCAGCCTGAGTATATAACAGTAATGGATGAGCTGAGGAAGTATCCAAACTTGGAGAATCTTGGAGCCCTGTGCAAGACCATCAAAAGTTTTGGTGCATATTCGTTATGCAATCTAGTTCATTACGAACAGAGCGGTATACATTTCATTCGGGTGGAGAATCTTAAGGCCAATGAAATAGACCTCACTGACGTAAAGTACATTTCCAAAATAACGCACAGGATACTCCACAAATCGAAAGTCACAGAAGCCATGGTGCTATTGTCGATGGCAGGGACTTTAGGTATTGCCGCCACCGTCCCCAGCGGCTTTATGGAATGCAATTCCAATCAAGATATCGCCAAGCTGGTAATCAGCGAAAGAATAGACCCTTACTACCTGTCCACCTTCTTGAACTGCAAATACGGTAGAAATCAAGTTCTTCGACTGGCTACAGGCAGTACGAGAAGACACATACTATTGTATGCCGTCAGTGATATCATTATACCTGTTCCATCGATGGAGAAACAGAAATCAGTTGCGGCCAAGATAATTCTTGCAAACAAGATGCAAGATCAGGCCCGTAGACTTTATTCTCAGACTGAAAGACAATTCTACGACATACTTAGTGTGGACTCGTCCAAGTTCCAATCGAAGGAAGTTTTTGAAACAGTCAGTTCAGACGTCTTCGATGCGATGCGTTTCGATGCTGAATATCATAGACCCTCTCTTCAGAGATACGTCTTGAAGGCACTCAAAGAAACTGGCTTTAGCTTGAAAAAACTCGCAGAACTCGCCGAGTTTCCAAGAAGATTAACAGATCCGAGAAAAGATCCTCATAAGAAGATTAGATATGTTGAGCTTGCAAACGTGGACCCATCCACTGGTGAAATCAGGGGGGTCAGCGAAATTGCAGGCCATGAGGCTCCGAGTCGTGCCAAGCTTGTTCTGAAAAAAGGGGATATCCTAGTTCCTTCTTTGCTAGGTTCTCTCGACAATGTATCTCTAGTTCCAGACGAGCTGGACGGTGCAATTGGCAGCAGTGGGTTCTTTGTGGTACGCTCAAAGACACTTCAAGAAGGATTCCTCTTCATGCTTTTTAGAAGCCGATTGATGAAAGAACAACTTGAGCAAAAAGTTGCTGGATCAATCATGGCTGCTGCTTCCAGCAAAGACCTTGAGAATCTTCTAGTCCCAGTTCCTTCGGATGAACAACAAAGGGAAATTTCTTGTCAAATCACCGAATATTTCCGCCTGAGAAGAGAAGCAACTCATCTTCTCGAGATTTCCAATCACACAGTAGAAGATTGGATCGAATCAAGGCAAGTGTAGTTTGATGCTTTCAGAAGAGACGATAGAAAGATTGAAACGAATAAAGATCATAGAGAAGAAATTTGAATCGAAGGTTCTGACATTCTATCAAAACCCGAACTCAGATTTTGGTATGATTGGTGAACAGACTGTTACCGATTTTCAGAATGTATTGAATTCTATTGATCCTTTCAGGAAATTAATGATAATTGCAGACTCAAAAGGGGGTCTGATGGACCCTGGGTGGAGAGTTGCGATTTTGGTGAAAAGGAGACAAGGTACAGTTACCGTGATCGTTCCAGAAGAGGCTCGAAGCGCTGCCACACTGCTGGCATTTGCGGCAGAGAAGATTGTGATGCTTGAGAATGCACAGTTGGGAGTACTGGATCCTCAAATGGATTACCAAGGTCAGCAAGTTTCAGCTCTCGATCTGATGAACAGTGGTGACCCAGTTATTAGAAGCAGAGCCAATAGAATCGTTGAGCAGATGAGAGAATACATAAGCGTATTATTGGAAGATAGACTTGAACGATCAGACATAGATAGAATCTGTGATCGCTTTCTGCTGTTGGACAGGACTCATGCATCTCACATGTCTTCAATTTTTCAAGATGAAGTAAGAGAGCTGAAATTGCCCGTAATAAGCAGCATGGATCTTGATATCAGGGCTTTGCACCGACTCTACAAATCATCATTTTTCTGTGAACACAAACCGAGTACAATAATCGAGTTCTATCCATTCTAAATGAAGCAACCTTACTCTGATATCGCAAACTGACGAGGTAGGCGAAAGCGCGCGCGCTACGTCATGTTTTGCAGCGGATATCAGTGCGATTGATATAACCTATCGGTTCTACCGTTTTTTTCGCGATTGTTTCCATTCCTCGTATTTGGCCAAGGCTTCGTCTATCTGGGCGTTAATGAAGCCGTCAGCATCATGATACGGTGTGCTCATTTCCTTGACGGCCTCATTGAGATGCTCGCACTGCTCTTTGGGCACCTCTACACATTCTAACTCGTTTCCTAGCCACGTCGGCCTGAACCGAATGGCATCCCGAATGAATTCCTCTTTCGTCGTGTAACCTAATTGTTTGTTTTCATCGATGAAGCTCTGTATCTGCGAGAGCAACTCGGGCGGGAGCATCACGGATTCGTTGATCAGGGCATTGATTGCATCTTGGTAGGTTTGCATTTTGCTGGTTTGGGCAAGAGCATGCTCGTGCGGGTGGTTGACGGCGTTTTGCTGTATCTTGACAAGACTCATCAGCAGATTTGGCTTTTTGAGATTCCAGACGTGGCTGAACGGAAGAGGGTTGACGTTTGTAATGTTCAGTGGAGCACTGATCTTGGGTTGGATGAACTGGCGGAGGATGAGAGTGGATATTTCCATGTTGGTTTGTGGGACACCTTGCATGAAGTGCTAGTCAAGCTTGGCAAGCATGCCATAATGAGAATGTCAAGTCCTGAAAACCCACGGATTGTCAGCCGAGAAGTTTTTCTGGGCAGGTATCTGCGCAGGTGATTTGCATTTGTTAGGTGAAGACGCGAAGACTGCTTAGGCTTGTGCACTGTTGTGCTCGGAGCGAATTTTGACCCCCCACATATAGCTTGAACGTTGTTTTCAACTAGTGAATACCAGCAAAACTGCTAAATCCCTGTTGGCGTCTATGGTTTGTTTCTCAGCGGTGAATGATTGATGAGTCTGAGGCTGAAGGTAGCGTTGGCGCTCTTGGCTGTCTACATAATTTGGGGTTCAACGTATTTGGCTATTAGGATTGTTGAGGAGTCGCTTCCCCCCTTCTTCATGGCTGGAACGCGGTTTGTGCTGGCTGGCTTGATCATTTATGTTTGGGTAAGGTTGCGTCATGATCCGCGTGAGTCTAGAGGCGATTGGGGCCGGGCTTTTGTGGTTGGTGGGTTGATGCTGTTGGGTGGGCATGGTGCGGTCGTTTGGACGGAGCAGTGGGTGGCTTCGGGTTTGACCAGTTTGTTGGTTGGGACGGTGCCTTTGTGGATGGCGCTGATGGATTGGGTGTGGAACAGGACTAAGCCTACTTTGAGGGTTGCTGGCGGTCTGGCTCTTGGGTTTGTTGGAGTGGCTT
>Ga0315279_10001041_pt1 | contig 48099 bp, 39 predicted proteins | sample YL17G06_20_MG_FD_203694 | JGI IMG/M metagenome (GOLD analysis project Ga0315279, IMG submission 203694) | Sediment microbial communities from Yellowstone Lake, YNP, Wyoming, USA - YL17G06_20 | ecosystem: Environmental > Aquatic > Freshwater > Lake > Sediment | place: USA: Wyoming | collected...
CATCGAGCGAAGCGCCAATGTCAATGACAATGGCATCACCCTTCTGCAGCCTCCGCTCACCGCTGTGATGATGCGGGTATGCACCGTTAGGGCCGGAGGCGATCAGGGTAAAGCATACTTCCTCGGCGCCATCCTGACGAAAAGCAGCCTCAGTTGCCCATGCCACCTCGGCCTCGGTTGCTCCCGGCCGGCAGGCATTCACTGCGACCTGCATAGCCCGGTCGGCCTGGGCTGCGGCGCGAGCCAGTGCATCGATTTCTTCTGCCGACTTGCACATGCGTAATGGAGTCAACAACACATCAACTGCCATTGTTCGGTTAGGAGTCACTAATGCTTGCAGTTGAAGCAGATTATCGGCTCGCATGGCTCCATCCACGGCCAGTGTGCTTGGCTTATGAAGGGTTGCCAGAGCGTGCCGCAACGCTTCTTGAGGGCCGTCGGCATCGGCCCAGGCGATAAGATCTATACCGGTGTGGGCGGCTACTTCTTCACGATTGAGACCAGGTACCACCATGCGAACTGACTGCCTATCCACCAGAAGCATACATGGCCGCTCGTCAGCGTGGGGAACAAACCCCAGCAAATAGCGCATGTTGGCCGTGGGGCCGATAGCAGCCAAATCTATACCAGTTTCTTCCATGCGTGCCTGCATATTTGCAAGGCGTTCTTCGGTCCGCATTCTCACATCCTCTCTTATGCGCCTTGATTCTGGCTTCTTCGCTGTGCGGCCAACTCTCGCCGCAATGCCATCATTACCGCTTGATCCACCGCCAGCGATTCGGGGATGATGATAACACCTTAAAGCCGACGCCCATTGGCGATGGTCAAGAACTCGTAAGGTTCCAGGTCGTCAATTCCGCCTCCGGCGGCGCTTCACTGCCCCACATGCGGCCAGGCAGCGACACCTTGACGACGTGCTCCTGACCCATGTATCGGGTGGCGGCAAAACGCTGGAAGACCCCGTGATCCTGCATGACGTGCTGCCCGGCCAAGTCGCGTGCCACCGACATCGCTTGCTACACGCGTGGAACCCTTTGGCGAAAAGTTCGAGAACGTTTATGCGTGTGATGCACGTTTGTCCAGCCTGTAGTATCGGTTTGCCTGGTCCCCTGTGAGGTAGCCGTTTTTCAGGTCGTCCTTGACCAGTTCCAGGTCGCGCTGCATGGGGTCACCCCACCCTGCGCCTGTAGCCGTCATGACACGGATGACATCATCCGTGTTCAAGGTCAAACCGCTGACCACCGAGTAACGCTCTGTGGTGCCGTTAGCTCGGACAATCAACACATGGTTGGGTGATCCCTCGCAACCACCTTTCAGCGGCCACGGCAGAACCCGCGAGCGGGTGTAGGCAACGGTCAGCCAGGCGTTGTCGGATTTGATGCGATAATCAATCCGCACACCCTTGCCACCCCGATGCAGGCCTGCGCCGCCATCCTCGTCATGAAAACTGAGATAGTCCACCGTCACGCCATAGCGCGCTTCGGCGACCTCGGCCGGGCAGTTGTACGTTTCACCGTGCAAGGCAGAGAACTGCCCGGGGTTGCCATCGGCAAGCGGGGATCCGCCCCAGCCGCCCAACTCAGGCTCGATGACGGCGTAGGCGCGGCCGGTATCAGGATGGATGCCGCCGAAAAGCGTGCCGCAAACCGAGGCAAAGCCCCCGGCTGGCAACCGGTCGGGCATGTGTTGGGCCAGACAGCGCACGATCACATCCTCGAGCCTGATCGTAAGCTCATAGTAAATGCCCTGGGCCGCCGGGTGGATCGGATCAAAGATGCTCCCACGGCGCGTCAGGACGCGCAGAGGACGGAAGGTGCCGCCGTTGGCTACTCTGTCCGGCGAGGTGATGCCCTTGAAAGCGATCTGGCACGCCGTGACCGCTTCATCCCGGCTCATGTTGAACGGGCCCTTGTCCTGATCTGGACATTCCCGCAGGTCAACAATGAACTCGTCGTCCCGAATCTCGACGGTGACCTTCCACGGCGTTCCAGTGTCTTGTTCTTCGACCAGGGAGTACGTGCCCTTCGGCAGGCGTTTCAGCGCGCTCAGGCTGGCCCGTTCGCCATAGTCCAGGTATTCATCCACAGCATGGAGGAAAACATCTTTTCCGTACTTGTTCACAATTTCCAGGACGCGCCGCTCCCCGACCCGGACGGAAGCCACACCGGCCCAGAGATCTCCAATCAGGAAATCGGGCATGCGGCAGTTTGCCGTGAGAATATCAAACACGGACCGGATCGGCTGGCCTCTGGAAAAGAGTTTGATCCCGGACAGGATCATCCCCTCCTGAAAGATTTCTTTTGCATCGGTGGACATACTGCCGGGCACCATACCGCCCACATCGTTCCAGTGAGCAATGTTGGCCGTCCAGGCCACAATCTCGCCGTTCGCAAAGACCGGCATGACCAGGACGACGTCGTTGAGATGCGTCACGCCGCCGTTGTACGGGTCATTGGTGGCAAAGATGTCGCCCGGCTCGATGTCGCCTGGCTGGTTGAACTTGGCGAGAGTCCGCTTGACGGTTTTGTCCAGCACCCCAACAAAACCCGGGATACCCGCGCCGGAACCGGCCAGCTCGCCGTTTCTATCCGTGATCCCTGTGCCCATGTCGAGCACTTCGTAGATGATGGCGCTCATGGCCGTGTGGCGCAGGGCCGAGAACATCTCATCGGCCGCCGCCTGCAATGAGCTTTGGATGATTTCCAGCGTAATCGGATCATACGGCTGTGTCATAGTGATCCCCCTTATTGGCCTGTCTGAATGTGATAGTCGCCATAGTCGTCAACGTGACACGGAAGGCCGGGCGGAATCACCGTCGTTGCGCCCGACTCTTCGATAATCGCCGGGCCTACGAAGCTCATGCCCGGCTCCAGAGCATCGCCGTCGTAGATTGTCGCTTGATGGATGCCAGCTTCAACAAAATCTACTTCCCGGTGTTCCTTGACGGCACGCGAAGCGTCGGTTTTGCGACCTGTCGTCGGCAGTTTCTCCGGCTTGAGCTTGTCCACTTCGGCGATGATGATCAGGTGATAACAGACCAACTCTACCGGGGCGGCCAACCGGTAGGTGTATTCGCGTTCATAGTCTGTACGGAAACGCTCGCGGATGGCCTCAACCTGGTCAGCCGTGATGGCGCCAGCCGGGAGTTCGATTTCCACAGAGTGTTCCTGGTTCTGGTAGCGACACCGGGCATAGCGGATAAAGTGCACCCGTGAGCGGGCAATGTTTTCGGCCTCGAATTCCCGGAGGGCCTTTTCTTGAAGCAGGGTCAGATTGTCGTTTAACTGCGCGGCTGCGTCTGCACCGGATAGCTCGACAATCTGAGTCTGCAGATAATCGCGGCGCAGATCGCTCAGCAACATTCCCCAGGCTGAAAACACGCTCGATTGCTTGGGAATCACAGCCTTCTTGATCCCCAGTTCCTTTGCCAGGGCGCAAGCATGCATGCCGCCGCCGCCGCCGAAGGCAATCAGCGTGAAATCTCGCGGGTCGTGGCCCCGATTGACAGAGATCAGCTTGATGGCGTTGACCATGTTGTTGTTTGCGATCCGAACGATGCCGCGCGCGGCCTCCTGCCGGCTGGTACGGAGGGTCGCGGCCAGTTTATCCAGCGCCTTGTTCACGGCGGCCATGTCGGCCATCAGCGTGCCGCCGCAAAAATAGTTCGGATTGATGCAACCCAGCGCCAGATTCGCATCCGTGGTCGTAGCTTCCGTCCCGCCGAGGGCATAGGCAACCGGGCCCGGCACCGCTCCGGCACTTTGGGGGCCGACATGTAGTCTTGCAAACTCATCAACCCAGGCGATGGACCCGCCGCCATTGCCGATCTCCACCAGGTCCACCACCGGCACCATGACGGGATACCCGGCTGAGGTCTCGGTATGCTCGACCGTGTAGTTGGTGTTGAGCTTGACCTCCCCTTTGGTGATCAGCCCGCACTTGGCCGTCGTGCCGCCGATGTCAATCGCGATGGCATTCAATTCACCGATCAGCCGGCCCAGTGCTGCGGCCCCCCAGACCCCGCTGGCTGGGCCGGATTCAATCATCGTAATCGGAATCTGGCGCGCGCTCTTGACGGTGTCCACCCCGCAGTTGGACTGCATGATGTACGGCGTGCATTGCATGCCGGCCTCGGATAAACAACCAGTCAGGCGATCCAGGTAGCGATGGGCAATGGGCTGCACGTATGCAGACAACACGGCCGTGTTCGTGCGCTCGTATTCGCGCCACTCGCGCGTGATCTGAGTGGAAGCCACCACAGAGACCTCAGGCCAAAGCTCCTTGACTTTGGCAAGCACAGCCTCCTCGTGAGCCGGATTAGCATAGGAGTTGATAAAGGAGATGGCAATGGCCTCCACTCCTTCAGCACGAAAATCGTCGAGGATGGCCGGCAGCCCGGAGAGATCGAGCGGCTTGCTCTCTATCCCTTTGTACGAGATGCGCTCCGGTATCTCACGACGCAGATAGCGGGGCACGAACGGCTTGGGCTTGCGATATTCCAGATTGAAGAAATCGGGGCGATTGCCGCGACCGATCTCGATAATATCGCGAAAGCCCTCCGTCGTGAGCAGCGCCGCCTTGGCGCCCTTCCTCTCGGTGATCGCGTTGATGACAATCGTCGTCCCATGCACAAATGAGACAAACTCGCTGGGGGAGATGTGCCTGGCCGCAATCACATCCATCACGCCTTTTTCAAACTGTGCGGGGGTGGTATGGCTCTTGGCCGTGCCGACCTCTCCCTCTGAGGTAACGTACACGAGGTCCGTGAACGTTCCACCGATATCGGTCGCTACTCTTAGCATATTACCTCCTCATATCATGAGATTTGTGAGTGGCCGAAGAACTCAAAACGGCAGCCGAGGTTACTCAACTGTCCCAAAGCAATTGCTTGCGAGATAGACCGGGGCGGTAAAGGTGCCGCCAACGTTACTTGCTACACGCATATGATCCTCCTTGTGATGAAACTTGATGGAGCGCTTTTTCCATCTGTAAAGTTCGATCAGATTCATTACCCCGATTATCAAAGTGTATTCGTTCGAGGTAACGAACTCTTTGACAATGGCTGTGAATAACTGGTCGGATGTTACTCTGACAAGTGCGAAATGATCCAAGAATATAGTTTTGTTGTTCATCACTCTCTACGATTGCGTAGTGTGGCGAGCGCCTGACTGCGGCATCAGCCTCCTGCCGACGCAGGCTGAGTAAAGAGGTGGCAACGAACCGTGTGCCCATTGCCCGCCTCGACCATGACCGGGTCTACCTTGTAGCAAACATCCATCACAAACGGACAGCGCGTATTGAAACTGCACCCGGTGGGAATGTTGACCGGGCTGGGAATCTCGCCGGTGGAAACGACTTTCTTGGGCTTGAGCTCTTCTTCCGCTTCCGAGACGACCGGGATGGACGAGAGAAGCATCTGCGTGTAAGGGTGCAACGGATTTTGGAAAAACTCGGCCGTCTCGGCCACCTCACAAATCTTGCCCAGGTACATGATCGCCACGCGCGAAGCGACGTTTCGCATCAGGCTCAGGTCATGCGTGATGAACAGATAGGAAAGGTTAAACTCTTTTTGCAGCCGCAAGAGCAAGTTGATGGTCTTGGCTTGAACGGAAACGTCCAGCGCCGAGGTCGGCTCGTCGAGGATGATCAGGGAAGGATTCGTGGCCAGCGCCCTGGCGACGGCCACGATCTGCTTTTCGCCCCCGCTGAGCATGTGAGGATATTTGTACATGTACTCGGGCGGCATGTCAACGATCTCGAGCAGGCGGATGATCTGCTCCAGTCGGTGCTTGCCGGGTTGGTGAATCCGGAGCGGCAGATCGAGAAGCTCTTTGATGTTGCGCCTTGGGTTCAGCGAAGAACCCGGATCTTGAAAGACGATTTGTATCTCTTTTCTGAGATGCAGTGGCCGTTTCCCGTCGGCCTGGAACAGCTCTTGTCCCCGAAATTTGAGGCTGCCCGAGGTGGGCCGATACATGCCGATGGTGATATAGGCGACCGTGCTCTTGCCGGAGCCGGACTCGCCGACCAGGCCCAGGGTCTCTCCTTCGTGCATGGTGAAGGAAATGCCGTCTACCGCCTTGACGGTGATGGGTTCCCGTTTCGGCCAGCCGGTGTGCCCGATGACAAAGTATTTCTTCAGATCGGTGGCAGTCAGAATATCAGTCGTCATAGCGTCTTGGCATCCTTTTCCTTATCCCGATAGAGAAAGCAGGCCACCTCATGGTCTTGGTCAACTCGATAGGCCGGCGGTTTTTCCGTGCGGCAAATGTCCATGACGTACGAGCAGCGCGTATGAAAGCGGCAGCCCGACGGCGGATTGAGATAGTCTGGGATGCGACCTGAAATGCCGCTGGCGATGCCACCGCCCGTCAGCCGGGGGACAGTGCTGATGAGACCCTGCGTGTAGGGATGCAGCGGACTGGCGAATAGTTTTTTCGTCGCCGCCACCTCCACCATATTGCCCGCGTACATCACATACACCCGATCGGTCGTCTCTCGGACGATGCCCAGGGTGTGCGTGATAAGGATGACCGAAGTGTTCTTTTCCTCCACCAACGTCCGCAGCAGGCGCAAGACTTGATCCTGGATCGTCACATCCAGCGAAGTGCCCGGCTCGTCGGCGATGAGCACCTCGGGGCTTGTGGAAAGCGCCATGCCGATGCAAACTCTTTGCCTCATTCCGCCGCTGAGCTGGATGGGATAGCTCCGCAGCAGCCGTTCTGGGTCGGCCAATGCGACTTCTTGCAGAGAAGTGACCGCTCGCCGGTGAATCTCTTGGCGAGACGACGGTTTTCCCCGCTCTGCGGAATGTTGAATGACAGCCTCCATCTGTTCGCCAATGCTAAAGACCGGGTTGAGGGCAGCAGTCGGATCCTGAAAGATCATCGAGATGCCGCGCCCTCGGACTTGCTGCAAGTCGTTTGAACTCATCTTGAGAATGTCCCGGCCATTGAAACAAATCTCTCCTTGCGAGATGTGGGCCGGCGGCATGGGCAACACGCGGAGGATGGCCTTCATCGTGGTCGTCTTACCGCACCCCGTCTCGCCCACGAGCCCGACTTTTTCGCCGCTGTGCATGAAAAAGTTGACGCCATCCAAAACCTTGAGCCGGCCGCCGTAGACAGCAAAGTGAACGTGCAGATTCTTGATGTCAAGCAAGAGAGGCTCAGAAGACATCCTAGATCTCCTCGGCCGCAAACATGTCGCGCACGCCGTCGCCCAATAGATTAAAGCCCAGGACGACGACGACGATGGCCAAAGCGGGAAAGACGGCGATCCACCACTGGTCGGGGAGATACCGGGCGCCATCCGCGATCATCGTCCCCAGGCTGGGCTCGGGCGGCTGCACGCCCAGGCCGACGTAGCTGAGCATGGAGCCGAGGATGATGACCCAGGCGACGTCAAGGCTCATCTTGGTGAAAACCGGCGAGACGATGTTGGGCAGAATCTCACGAAAGAGAATATGCCAGGTGCTCGCGCCAGTGACTTCGGCCGCCGTGACAAAGTATTCGTTGCGCAGTTGAGTTGTCGCGCCGTACACCAAGCGGGTATACCACGGCCACCACATCAACGAGATGGCCATCATGCCATTCCATAGGTTCGGCTCGAGCACCGAAGCGACGGCCAGCGCGAGGATCAGGGGAGGCACAGCCAAAAAGATGTCGGTGATACGCATGATGATCGTATCAATCCATGTACCTTGAAGATAACCGGCAATCAGACCTAAGAGTACGCCGACCGGCACGACTAACACCAACACCATGACGCCCATCAGCAAAGAGGAGCGCAAGCCAAAGATGATTCGGGTAAAGACGTCGCGGCCAATCTGGTCGGTGCCTAAAATGTACTGCGCGCCGGGCGGAATTTTGGCATGCGCAAAGTCGACGAAAGCTCCGGCGTGCTTAGGAAAGGGTGTTACGTAGGGAGCGAAGATGGCCAGCAACACGAGCAACAAGACCGCTACGAGGCCAACGACAGACAATGGGTTGCGCCGGAACTTGTACCAAGAGCGTCCCAGGTTCTCCCGCCTGGATTCGCGTTCCAGTTGCCCAATCTGCTGCGCCGTAAAGGTCGTACCGAGACCCTGGCCGATATTGACCTGTTGTGCCATTCTGTCTATTCGCTCCTTGCCGCACTCAGCCGGATGCGCGGATCCAACCAGGCGATGATTAAATCCACGGCGATGTTGACCAGGATGAAGACGGCGCCCAGCACCAGGATGACGGCTGAGATGGCGTTCAGGTCCTTGTGCAACATGGACTGCATCCCGTAGCGCGCCAGTCCGGGCCAATTGAATATGAGTTCAACCAAGAAGGCGATGCTGAATGTGGAGGCGATATCAAGCCCGAGGATGGAAACGGTGGGGATGAGGGAAGGCTTGAGCAGAAAGCGCCCCATCACGGTCCCCTCTGAAACACCGAGAGCACGCTCTGCGGCGATATAGTCCTTGCTCATATTGTCCGCCATGGTGGAACGGGTGATGCGCGCTTCCTGGGCGATCGGGCCCATGGCCAGCGCCAGTGCAGGCAGAACAAGATGCCGCAGCGCGTCGAGAAAGGTTCCGAACTGTCCCGCGAGCAGCGAATCAACAGTCACCAATCCTGTGACGAGCGGCGGCGCCACCGTTTTTTCGTCGAGTCTGCCGATGATCGGAAACCAGTTGAGCGACCACCCAAAGATAAGGACAAAGAAAATAGCAAAGACAAAGGAGGGCGTTACGATCCCGGCGTACGAAAAGAGACGTACGACGTTGTCAACCCAGGTGTCCTTGTAGCGAGCGGAGAGCGTGCCCAGTCCAATGCCCCCCAGCGCCGCAAGCAGACCCGCTAAGAGGACCAGCTCAAGCGATGCCGGAAAAAACTCCTTGATGTCGCTCGTGACCGGCCGCTGCGTGACCAGCGAAAGGCCAAAGTTGCCCTGGACGGCATCGCGGAGCCAGTAGAAATACTGCACCGGCAGCGGTTCGTTGAGGTGCATCTGCTGGCGAAGTTGGTCCACGACCCATTGGGGCGCGTTCTCGCCGACCGCCATGCGCGCGGGGTCCCCGGGCATGATCCGCGCAATGATAAAGATCACGATGGACAAGCCAAGGAGGACAAAGACAGAGTAAATGATCCGGCGGATCAGGAAATTCGTCATTGACATATCCAACAACCTCTCTTTGCCGACTTAACTTCTCTCAGGAGAGGAGCCCCCGAAGCGGGCATGATGAGTAAGGCACTTCGGGAGCTCCTGGGTTGGACCTGTATGGGTCCCTCACGCAAAGACTATTTGCACGTTACCCCGACATCGGGCATAAAGAAGTAGTAGCCCATGACAAGACTGGTCTTACCGCTGGCGGCTGGCAAGTCCACGCAGTCTCGGATGCCATGCTTTTCCAACTGGTCGTAGAGCCACAGGGAGACTGCATTGTCCTCAAGCTGGTGCTCGATCGCAAAGTACTTGGTGAACCGCGCCTGATCATCGAGCGTTCCTAGGGCGTCGGTAATGGCAGCGTCGAGCTTGGTATCCTGCAGCCACTCATTCTGCTGCCAGGTGCCAGTCGTGCTGGAGCTGTAGCGCTGTCTTAGCATCAGGCCTGCTTCGGGTAGGTCCGCCGAGACATAGATGGTGGAGATGTTTGGGCTGCTTGCGAGTTTGCTCATGTTGTCGACTAGACTCAACCACGGCGTCTTGACAATGTTCGCCTTCATGCCGATGTCCGCCATATTCGACTGGAAAAGCAAAGCATACTTCTCCTCGTCGGGCACATCGGATACCCAGTTGACCACGATGGGGTATTTGTCGAGCTGATTGGCGTATTGGCATTGCGCAAGCTCTGCCTTGGCCTTGGTCAGATCGTGCGTGTAGGACGTGATGCTGGGATCAACCCCGGCCAGGGTAGCCGGCACCGGTGCGACCATCTGCTTCGTGCCTGGCCACTCGAGACCAAGTGCTGCATTATAGTCGAAGGCGTAAGACATCGCCTTCCGACAGTGCACGTCGTCCGTCGGCGGCTTTTTGGTGTTGAGCATGTAGTAGAACGACGAGAAGGTCGGGAGGGAAATCACTTTCTCACCCGGCATCTTCTGGAACGCCTGGTAGGCTTCGAGAGACTGCCACTGGTCGGTCATCTCGAGTTGGTTGTTCTGCAGCATACTGCGGACCGTGACGGCTTCGGTGGTTACAAGGAAGCGCACTTCATCCGGCGCGTTCGCGTTGAACTTGCCCCACCAGTTGGGGTTCTTGGCCATCAACACATACTGTTCCAGCGGGAACTCTGTGATCATGTAAGGTCCAGAGCCTGCATCGTGAGTCTGCAGCCACGCGGTACCATAGTCGCCATTTGCACCGTAAGCACCGGTTGCATTGGTGTTCTTCTTGACGATGGCCTCGCTGGCGACCCACAGGCGAACAAGGCTGGGCAGGAACAATGCGGTGGGTTTGTCCAGCGTGAAGACGACGGTGTTATCGTCCGGGGCCTTGACGCTCGTGACGCCCGCGGTCACTAGATACGCATAGCCCTGACCCATGGTCTTCAAGCGATTGTAGCTGAAGACCACATCGCTGGCTTTCAGCGCGCTGCCATCGTGGAACTTGGCATCATTGCGGAGGCTGAAAGTGTAGGTCAGGCCATCTTGGGAGACGGCCCACTTGGTGGCCAACCACGGGTCTACTCCCCCTTTCGCGTTGGGGAACACGAGCGTGTCATACAGGTTTGGCAGCGTAGAGGAAGCAACGTAGTCGTTGCCTACTGCAGGATCGGCGCGGAGTGGCGGCGAGAAGGTAGCCCTGAAGACGCGCTTCGTGGGCGCCGGAGCCTTAGTCGGTGCCACGGTGGGCGCCGGCGCCTGGGTCGCAGGAGCCACAGTGGGAGCCGGCGCCTGCGTGGGCACAGGGGCTGGGGTAGCCGCCGGAGCACATTGGGTGAGCAATAGACTCACCACAGTCAAAGCGGCGAGGACAGCAAACGTTTTGTGTCTCATCTCATCTCTCCTTCCTGTTCTGGTACTTGCTGTTGAGTCGAAGAGTTGGTGACCGCGGTTGTTATCGGCCTCTATTCTGGTCTTTCACCTCCTTTCTGCGCGAGCACTCTGGTGAGCAGTATTGTGTTCCTCGCGACGTTAGTTCGCTCGCAGCACGCCATTACTTCATAGCTAACGTTCTAGCGGAGAAGCCGCACGGCCCCAGATCACAACGCAGGGCTCATCGCCAGCGTTACTCCAACCATGGGGCTGAAATGCATCGTAGTGAATGCTATCTCCAGCGGCCAACACAAATTGTTCATCTCCTACCCCAATGGTCAACTCTCCCGTAAGCACAAAGCCGAACTCTTCGCCGGAGAATAGATCGAGTTGCTCAGACGATGCATGAGGCTGAAGTATGACCCGATATGCCTCAAGCTTGCTACTCCCTACGTCAGGAGTCAGGCGCAGACGTGCGACCGGGGAATCAGGGGCAAGGCTATCTTGTCCTCCGTGGGCACGCAGAATGTAGGCTACCTCGGCCTCGGTCTCGAAAAAGTAACGTGGTCCAACATTCAGGGCCTTCGCAATGTCCATTAAGGTAGATAGAGAGGGTGCAGCTTTATCTCTTTCTATCTGCGACAAGTAGCCGGTCGAGAGTTTCACCTTCTCACCAAGCTCAGCGAGGGTCATGCCTTGCTCGGTGCGCAGTGCTTTGATTCGCTCGCCAATGCTCTCTGGCATCTGTGTCCACCCAAGGCATGCCAATGGGAAAGAAACAAGGTGAATGTGTTGTTCGTTTCCTCAGCAACCTAGAAGATCGAGGGTGTAATCATGGAAAGCGCGACGACGGGTTGATTGCTCCGATTCTCCAGACGATGCTTGATCGTTGACTTGAAATACACGCTATCCCCTGGGTACAGATCGTAAAAGCCATCACCAATCCACAGGCGCAGGACTCCATCCAGGGCGTAGATAAACTCTTCGCTCATGTGCGCTCGAGATTCGTCCGTCGGCAGGGCTTGATTGGCAAGCTTGATGGTCAGTAGAAAAGTTCCGAGTGCTCCGTGAGGAAACTTGGTTGACAGGAGTGAGTAGATAACAGCAGAACCTTCAAAGTGAAAATTCTCTCGGTTATCATGGCGTATTACTTTGGTCGGATTGAAGCCATCGGGGAAGAAATCGGTGACCTTGACACCGAGAGCCTCGGCGATCGAGTACAATGTGGTGATTGAAGGCGCTGCCTTGTTCCGCTCCAGTTGCGAAAGAAAGCCTGGTGTGCAGCCACTTCTCTCTGCCACTTCTTCGAGTGTCAGTCCGCGCTTTAAGCGGAGCTCTTTGATCATTTGTCCTATGATGCGGATTGTTGTATCCACGTATAAAAATTTAGCACAGATTCAATTCTCTGTCAATAATCAATTTGCTTAAATATAGGTAAACTCCTCCTTGCGCGACAAGACCCACGACCTGTAGGTAGGTGTGGGTCGCCTTTGACCCTATCCCCTGACTGTCTTGGTGGTATGTCTGGATGTGGCAGGCCCAATAGCACGCCGCAGCGTAGGCCAGACTGGCGTTTCCCGTGTAGACATAAGGCAAACCGCGTGCCTTTGGCATAGTAACAAGACAGTCAGGCGACCCTTTCGCCGTATGCGCCTCGGCTCCTTCGGTGATTTCGTCGCTCGCAAGTCCCCCGGCTTCACCGGCTCGATCAACACGTCCTTCGTCGAACAGATCAACCCCACCCTCCGTCACGGTTTGGCTGCTTTGTCCCGCCGCTCCTGAGCCACCGCCCAATTGACCGGCGAACTCGATGCCTACCTGCAATAGTGGTGCGCCCGCTTCGCGTATCACTTCTGCCGCCCCCACCTATCTTTGCGTCTCAAGCTCGACATGCTTCAAGCGCGTCGAGGAGCCCAGACGCCACAACGGTTCTTGCCCCGCACGCCAGCGATGGCTGCCGGTCTCACCGATCATATTTGGACGGTGCAGGAGTTGTTGGCTTTCCCCACTGTGGAAGCACCGACATCAACTAATGGACAATCGCTAGTTCGACACAGAGCGGTTAAGCCTGCGGATGTAGCCATACTCGGAGAACCCGGCAGGTACCCTTAACCGGCCAGGTTTCTTGCCTCACTTCCCGATGCTCAACAGCCTCCCATCGCTCCGGCCAAACACCTCCGGGAAGTAAAACTCGCGCGCCAGCGTGGGGATGACCTGGTAATCGCCAGGCAGCGTAGCGCGGAAAGTGTACGAGTATTCGTAGGTACCTTTCGTCAGGTAGTCGGCAAACAACACCACCTTTTCATCGCGCAACTCGCTGCGGCTGTACCAGTGCCACCACCACCAGTAGTAGGAACGCCTCCCACCAACTTGCCGCGAGAGTTCCGGCCCTTGATCCAGCAAGCTCGTCGTCGCCAAACCTGTGTCTATCGCCTCTCCGCCCGCCGGCAGCGGATCCTCCACGACGACATAGTACAGGTCGTTTGGCGCGATGAGGGTCAAGTCCACACGGATCACATCGCCCAGCTTGGCCTCTTTCACGTCGGGGCATTTGACTCCATCGGTACAGGATGCCAGTGTGTACCGCCGGTTGACGGTGATGCCGCGCGACACCGGCTTGATGTCTTGCACCGGCAAGAACACACGCAGATGCGCGGTGTAATACAGGCGGCCTTGCCCGTCTCCACGCGAGATGGTCAGCCGGTTGCTTTCGTTCAAGAGCTCGGCCACGTCCACGCGCAGCTTGATACTTTCGCGCACGTTGTCCGTGGTCACCTGGCCGTGCGCCTTGTCTTTGTCGTTCAGGAACACAGCATAGTCATAGTTGCCCGCCAGTTCGCCCGTGGCCTTCATCCAATCGGTGAGCGCGATGAGGGCCCAGGCCGTCTCTTGCGTCGTCTCCCAGTAACCGCCCTTGCGAGCCACCATCAACCAGCGAACCACGTTGGGAGCTAACTGATTGTCCTTGTCGATCCGCGCTAAAGTGTCCAAGATAATGGCCGTCGAGCGCGTGTCTGTGTTCATCGCCCACCAATCGTAGGCGGTTTCTTCCCAGTGCGCGCCGGTGGCCGAAAGAATCGCCGCGTTGTTTAGATCAGAAAGCAGTGTGGCGATGCGCGTGTCGGTCGAATCACCCAACCACAACGCCAGCGCCAGGTATGCCCGACCGTAATGGCTCAACTTGTCGCGGTTCTCAAACAAGTCGTTCAGTTGAGATTTGATATTTGAAACTTGAGATTTGGTATTGCCTTCCGCCAGCACGTACAACACAAACGCCTGGCGATTGGCCGCCCCGGAACTGGTCAGCTCGCGCGCCGAGACCAGTTTGCCGACCAGGAATTGTTGGCCGCGCTGCAACACATCGCTCTGCACCTCAAAGCCGGACTGCTGCGCCTTGATCAGCGCGAACACCACGTAGGCCGTGAGATGGACATTGCTTTCTTGACTATCGGGCCACCAACCCCAGCCGCCATCCTTGCGCTGCTGATTGTAGAGCTTGTCCAGCCCTTGCTTGACCAGGCCGGGCAAGGTTGTTAAAAGTTTCGGGTCGCTGAGGCCCAATTCCTTGAGCGCGCGAAAGGTCAACACGTTAGGCAAAAAGCGGCTCACCGTCTGCTCGGTGCACTCGTACTCGTAATGCTCCAGGTATGTGAGGCCGTCTTGCATCGCCGCTGCCAGCGACGGGTCGAGTTGCACCGATAGCTCGCCCTGGCGATTGTCGTACTTGGGCGGCAGCGCGATCACTTCGGTGCGCGCGCCGGCAGACGGCAAATCGCCTGCCGTGCCCACGATGTCGGGCGCAGAGTAGCGATACACGAGCAGCGATCCATCCGGGCCGGTTGCCAGGCGCGGCTTGCTGGCGTCGTTGTACTTTTCGGCCACAGCCCAAAAGACCAGATCCGTCTGCGTCACATCTTGCACCAGAACGTCCCACGTCAGCTTGCTTTCGCCACGCGCGGCGATGGTCGTCGTCTGCGCCGCCGATGAAGACAGCGTGACGCCGGTGGCGCTCAACACAACCATCGCTTGCAGCGGCGAATCCGTGTTGTTGTTGACGACGGCTGCCAGTTGCGCCCTATCGCCCACGACGAAAAAGCGCGGCGTCACGGGCCGGATGAGGAGCGGCTTGGTAGAGACCAAATCCGCCGTGGCTTCTCCCACATTTGTATCGGCAGTGACGCCTACTCCCCGCATCACCCACGTCGTCAGATTGTCCGGCAGCTTGACGGCGACGGTCGCTTTGCCGTCGCGGTCGGTGACGACGCTCGCGTTCCAGTAAGCCGTGTCTGCAAATTCCTGGCGGATTTGAATGTCGGCTGGGATTGCGGGCAACCCCAAAGAGCTGTCGGCGGCGTACTGGCGTCTTGCCAGCATAGGCGGCGCTTCCGCGGCAGCAGGCGCTTGAGTTGGCGCTGGAGCAGCAACGGCTCCCACGGCCTGTGCTTCCTTCCTCATGCCGAGGTTATTTTCCATCTCGAGCAGCAGCCGATTGACCGATACCGCCAAGCCGGACGATGTTTGCACGCCCAACCCGCGCTTGCCATAGAATTCTTGCACGATGGCATCTTTCTGGCGCGGCAAAAGCGAAAGCACCGCCTTGTCCACCAGGTCGAGCGAGAGCTCCGCCTGCACTGGCTGCCCGGCGGCATCCGTCGCGCGCAACGCATAGGTCACGCTCTTGCCCGGTTCACCTTGCGCCGGGTCGGGCGTGAGCGTGATGTTGAGCGTTTGCGTGATAGGCTTGACTTCAAGTGGCACAATGCCGACTTTATAATCGGCAACGCCCTCGCCACCTCCCCCGCTCGCGGGGGAAGGTTTGACCAGCACGACCGACACATAAACGTTGGGCGCGTAACCGGCGGTCAGCGGCAGGCGATAGACCTGGCTGTTGCTCGTCATTTGGATCACTTCATGCTTGAGCACACCGCCGCGCTCGACCGTGACCAGCGCCACGTGCGGCCCCTGGTACGGCGAAGGAATCAGAATCTCGGCGGTCTCGCCGGGTTGATACGTAACCTTGTCCGCGATCAGGTTGATGCGGTCGTTGTTTTCGCGCCACCACGAAACGTACTCTTTTCCCGTCACCCATACAAAGAGCGAAGAACGAACAGCGAGCGGCGAGGCGGCGTCCGTGGCAAGGATGCGGTACGAACCGCCCTGCGGTGGGATGAAAGAGAGAGAGGCCTCGCCTTTGTCATTGGTCGTGACGGACTGCGTATCCACCAGAGTATCATTCGTCTCGGTTTGCCAGCGACCGCCGCCGGTCTCATCCTTGATAAAAGTGTTCTTCCATTCGCGGCGGTAGATTTCTACCTTTAGCATCTTGCCGGGCAGACGAGGATTATCGCGTGCGCTGTACTCAGCGCCCCAATCCACCGCGACCAGGTTGACGCCGAACGGCTCGCCTTCCTTGCCGACATATTTCTCTGCTGCCAGGCCGATATAATAATCGCCGCGATGCGCGACAACTTGGCTTCGACCGGAGATAACTTGGTTATCGCTGCCGGTCGCCGTCGCCTCCACAATCAGATTGAGGCTCCCCGTCATTGGAGTTTGAAATTTCAAATCTGAAATTTCAAATTTCAAATTGCCATGGTCATCGGTCGTGCCGTTGCCGGAAAGCACCACGCGTCGCGATGGTTTGTTGAGAAACCACCAACAGTCAAAACAGCGCCACGGATCGTCCGTGTCGCGGAAAGAATAGTTGCCACCCCAGGCTGGCTTGAAATCATAGTCTTCTGCCAGCACATTCCACTGCACCGGCACACCGGCTACCGCGCCGCCAAAGAAATACTTGACCTGCACGGTGATCGGCACGGTCGCGCCGCGCACCACTTGTTCTTGTTCGGGCGTGACGACGACCTCGAATTCGGGCGGGCGATAAGCTGCCACCTGGAATGTGGCCTGGAAGGAGCCTGGCGAAGGCTCTGAATATTTCACAGGGATCAGGTCGGCCTGGAGATCATAAGACCCTAGCGCCGCGCCTTCGGCCAACCTGACCTCGCCATTGAACGCGCCATACTCATCCAGCGGCAAGTCAACCGCCAAGACCTGTTCGCCCTTGGGGCTGCGGACGTTCACATGCACCTTGGCCTGGCCGGTCGGCAGCGTATAGACCACGTCATCTTCGGCGCGGACGATGCCCTTAAAGTAAACGGTCTGACCCGGACGGTAAATCGGTCGGTCGGTGTAGATGTGAGCACGATACTGCGGCAGGCCATACTCGGCCTGCAACTGGAAATCCCATGGACTGACGCCGCTGCTCCATCCATTGAGCACAAACGCGAATGGCTCGACCGCCAGCGCCACCGAAAGATCACGCTGCGACTCGTCGAGCGCAATCTGCGCCACGCCGTCGGAGCCGGTCGTCGCCGCAGCAACTTGGCGAGCCTGCGAGTCGTAAAAGGTCACGTTCAAACTCACCATGGGTTGACCGCTCTGCAAGTCAGTCGCCCAGGCCAACGCGCCATCCTGAAATGTCTTGAGCGTGAGGTTGATCTTGGAGACAACCATCAAATGGCGCAAGCCGTAATTGTTGTTTTTCAAGCTGGGGGAGCTGGCGACGAGCAGGTAGATGCCGGGCGAGAGCGGCCCCCCACCCTCCTGAGCATCAATCGGGGTGTAGCTCACTTTATTGAGCGGCGCTTCGAGCGCCTGCGACCATTGGCGCACCAGCGCCGAAGCCGGCGGGTCGTTGGTGTACCAGTCACGGGAATTCTGTTGCAGCAAATCCTCCGGCGTCAAGCGATAGAGCTTGAGGTCAACACGCTTGACGTTGACGTAGGAAGCATACAGCCGGGCCGGCGCATAGGCGTCGTAGGTGCCGACAAAATCCGGGATGCGCAGGCGCAAATCCGGCGCCAGGTCGCCCGTGCGAAACCGCACTGTGAGCGATTGGCCGGTGACGTTGCCGTAGGGATCGGCAATGTTCGGGCCGAGCTTGACCACGTAATCCGTCGAAGGCTGCGCGCCGAACGACAACGAAAAACCTTCGCCCCACGAGGATGTGTAGACTTGCGTGGGCGAAAGCGGCGGCGTCATCTGAAGATTGGGCATGACGGTCGTCGGGTCAATGCGCGTGTTGAAATAGACTGTAAAGCTGGTGTAGGGACTGACGTTGCGGCTGCCGTCGGCCGGTTCAGTCCTGATGATGCGCGGCAAGGGCACCGTCTTGAAACTCCACACATAGTCTGCCGGCATGCCCGCCGCCAAAGAATTCGCGGCGCTGCTCTTGACTCCGGCCGCCACGCGCGCTTCGACCTGCGCATCGAATGGCAGGCGCGCGGTGGGCGTGAACGTTAGTGTATTACTGACAATATCGAACGTGCCGGGCACGGCTTTCTCGGCCACGCGCAGGCTAAAGGCTTGTTGAGCCGAAGCAGCCTCCACCGGCTGATTGAATTGCACGCGCACGGCGGTTTCGATGCGGACCTGCTGCGACTCGTTGGCCGGCGAGGCCCACACGACTTGCGGCGGCTGAGTCGAAAAGTGCCAGGAATAGTCGCCCGACATCGGGTTGCCGTCGGTATCCTTTACGCCGCTGATTTTGGCCGTGTAGGCCATGCCGCCGGCGAGCGGCCCGTCCGGCTGAAAGACATAGATCGAGGTGTTCAGCCATTGTCCATGGCCTGGCACAGGTGGGTAGAGCGTGAGGGGCTGGGGAGAGTTGGCCTGTTGATCGAGCGATGTGAGCGGCACAACGGGACGATTGAAAATGACGGTAATGCGCGCGCCGGTCTCTACGCCGGTCGCTTGCGGCGCGGGGATGACCTGCCCCACCTGCAAGTAGCCCGCCGTGGCAAAGCGAAACTGGTACGCGCTGCGCAGCGGCGCGCCGTCGGCGGCGCGGGCGGTCTGATTCAAAACCACATCATAGAGCGCGTCACGCGCCAGGGGTTGATCGGCTTTGAAAACGAGCGTGCGGTGGTCGGCCCACGCGAACTTGCCCCGAACCCCCTCTCGGTCTCCCCCGCCAGCAGCGGAGAGGGCAGCCGGTTGAATGGCAAACGCCGACTCGACGGCAGCTTGATTCATCGCGCGGTCAAAAACGAGTTGAATGTCACCGTCGGGCGCAAATTCCTGGCCAGGCTCGGGCGAACGTTGCACCACAATGGGCGAGACCGTGTCGGACGGAACGGGTGTATAGCCGACCGCCGGACGAGGAGGTGGGGCGGTTGGCTCCAGCGTCGGCGTCGGCGTGGGCATGGGCGTAGCCGTTGAAACCAGCGGCGAGACGGGAGTCGCCAACGGGCTTGGGCTTGGCTTTCTGAACAAACTGCACGCGCTCAGACTCAACGCAGTGACCAGCGCCAGGCCAGTGAGAAAAATGCGTAATCGGTTCATCGAATCCTCCAACCTTTCCTCAATCCCCGGCTCTATCTCTGGTGAGAGGGGCAAGAGTCGGACACGGGTTAAAGTAATCGCACGTCTTTTAGACGACGGGTAAGCGATTAAAGTTCCGCGCTCATCCCTGCGAGGGTTTTAGTCAACCCTCGCAAGGGTGAGCAATACGATCACTTTTTGTAAAACACCCGCTGTCCCCGCAGCGTTCCCAACAGCCATTCAGCACAGATGATCAGGATGACAAACGGCGCATCGGCGACGAGCGTCACCGCAAAGGCCGCCGCCAGCCAGCGCAATGCGCTCACCGCCAGCGGAGCCAGTTCCAACAGAAAGTTACTGAACCCCAAAACGTACGCCACGACGACAATGCCCACCAGGAACAGAATCACCGGCGGCCACGTCTCGCGGTCGGAGGGACTGGGCAGCATGGCATTAGCGACGGCGAACAACAAGTAAAGCCAGAGCCACATATCCGGCGCACGCAGCGCGGCCAGCCAGGCCGCAAAAATCGCGCCGATGTCCCCCGTTCGCAGCGCTTCGCCCAATAGGCCCACGTCCAACGCGCGCTCGCCGATGACCAGCACGACGAGGCTGCCGCTGACCAGCGGCGCGACGCCGATCAAGCTGGCGCGCACGACATCGGTTTGCTGAACGATCACCGCGCCGAGCTGGACACGGCCTCCGCGCTGGCGCCTGGGCAACAGGCTCACCTTCGTCGTCTTGACGCCGAGCAGTTTAGCCACGAGCCAATGACTCAGCTCATGGAGCACCACACCCGGCAACAGCGGCAGCGCATACAACAACACCGCTGCGTCCTGGCTGCCCGTCAGCAGCAAGCCTATGCCGTGCAAATGCTGATGGATCCATCGCTCAAGCAGCACTAGAGGAACAAGCGTGGCGATGACAGCCAGCAGAGAAAGCCAGTCAAAAGTCGCAACCATCGTGGCAGCGTAGGACATTCATCTCCCATCATGCGCACACCCAAACACGTGTGACTCAATTCTAGCCTTGATTTGTCAGGAGGCAAGCGCCCCGCCTTGGCTTGTTTGCGCATCGTCTCGCCAACGGACATGAAACAGCCCCGTCTCGAGACCGGGGCTGCATAGCCACAACAGGAGAAGCGCACGTTGCGGTTCGCCACACTCTTTTACGGTATCCTCTCAAAACGTGGGGGGATTTGAACCTTGCGAAGGTTTCCACTCAAGACGCAGCGAACTCTCACTACACCTTCGCAAGGTTCTTCCCCCGGATGCCTGAGATGATACCTTTTACGGCCTGGGCGGCAAGCTATCCGATGCCGGGGATCGGTCTCCTGCAAGCGCCGGCCCACTGGCCGCCACATTCGTCGTCAAGTCAACCGCGGGATACACCGGCCCCACGATGTTATTGTAGAGACCATTCAGAATCTCGTGGCTCTCCAACACACCGCCATAGGTCGTGTTCGTGTTGACCGCGTCTACCTGGGCATACACCGGCGTGCCGTTCGGAATCCAACCGGAGAAAGTGCTCAGCGTGGAAGTGTAATAGCGATCGCCGAGGGTCAGCGTCATCACTCCGCCCGGCTGGATGGGCAGCGCCGTATCTTTGACGCCCCACACCAATCCCTCCTTGCCCAGCATCCACCAGACCTGGTTAACGTGCGTCGGCGCGGGGTTGGGATTGATATAGACGTCCACCCAAAAGTCGTCGTTGACCGGGGCATTGCCCTGATTCTTGATGACGACCTGCACGCTGCGATGGGTAACGGTAAGATTCTGCACGATCAAGTCGGGAGCCATGAGAGCGTTCCTCGACACGAGCGGCAAGTAGACGCGCACCCGCGCCGCGCCTACGTCCAACGGCCCGGCAAGCTGAGCGACGACTGGCACTTTGCGCACCTGCCTTCCGCTCGTGACAAACTGATTGATAAAGCGTCCATCGGTGCGCGTGATGAGCCGCCATGGTGGCGCGGCGATAGATTGGATGCTCACCGTAGGCGAAGCCAGGTCGAGCAGCAAGTTGATCGGTTGTGCACTGCCTGGTGCTAGGTCGCCCAGGTCAAACACCGCATAGCCTGGCCCGGTGAGAACCGGCGCGGGTGACGCCTGGCTGATGACCACGCCAGCGGCCACGTTGACGGTGACCCGCGTGGTCGAAGCGATGTAATCGCCCAGGTTGCTCACCAACACATCCACCGCGACGGCGTTTTCCACGCCCGGCACGATGCCGTCGCGCGCCACGCCATCCACCGTCGTCGTGATGCCCTTGATCGTGTACGTCGCCACGACGTTGGCCCCGTGCGCCTCGACCGTCTGCAAGTTGCCGGTAGCCGTATAAACCTGCTGGAACGGATCGGTGTACGTGAGCACCGGGCCATAGTTGACGATGGCTGTTCCGCTCCAGTTGATGTTGGCCCCCGACTTGAGCACGACGTACATCGTCCCACTGCGCGCGCCCGCGTCGAGCCACGGCCACTGCGAGGCATTCGTCGCACCGAGGTCGGGCAGCGTAAAGTTGACTAACGCGCCGCCGCTCACTGTCTGTGTCGTCACGCCGATGCCGTCGCGCAGATTATTGAAAGTGGTCTCCGCTGTGATGACCTGACCGGTGGCAAGCAAGTTTTCGAGTTGCGCTTCCTCGGCGGCGTTTGCCAGGCGCGCGCCCTGGAGCGTCATGTAAGACGGCAGCACGTCGTCCAGTTGCAGGTTTGTCGCCTGACCGTAGACCGTGCTCACGTGACCATCCAGCCCTTCCACGCCGATGCGCGCATCCGGCACGCGGAAAGTCGTCGGCAGGTTGTTCGCGGTGACGGCAAAGCCCACCGTGTAGACGCGACCGGTCGGCGCGATGTCGGGCGCGACGTCCACGTCGTAATACCACACCGTCTTCCAGGCGTCGGACACGACCGTGGTGTGCAGGAACGGAAAGTCAAAGAACAGCGGCTCGATAGACTTGGTCTCGCTCACGCCACGCACCGTCACCGTGATGCCGGAAGGAGCAACTGGCGTGATGACCAGGTTCGTCAACGTGACGCCAGAGTTGTTGTTGATCTCCAACCGGATTTGCGTGTGGCCGCCCGGCGCGACGCGCGGCCAGAGCAATTCGGTGCGATGTCGCCCGCCCACAAAAGTCGTTGCCGCCAGGTCGCCAAAGCCATAGGACTGGATGAAGGGCGAGTAGCTGAACTCGCGTGGGTCCCACTTGTCTTCGACCTTGATAAAGTGATACACATCGTCGCCATAGGTCGCCACGCGCACAGGCGCGACCTTCTTGGTCACGTCCGCGTCGGACGAGAGGCCGAACACGGCCTGCACGTGGCTGTCGAACACTTCGTAGCGGCTGGGGCCAGCGGCCTTTTGGTGATAGACGAATCGCGCGCCGTCGTTCGTCTTGAACACACCCTCGCGATGCGCTTGCGCGTCGTCGTAGGTCTGGAGCGTGGCGGTGATGTCAATGCCCTCTGACCGTTGCGATTGGAGCCATTGCTGGAAATACAAAAAGTTGTACGCAGGCGTGTCTATCACGGCCGAAAGGTCTGTGTCGGTCAAGACGCCTTGCAAGTGGCGCGAGCTCCACGAAGTAAACCAGTCGCCGGTGGAAGGCGCCAGGCCAAAGCCCAGGCCCTTGAACATCCCTTGCGAGATAAGCGTCTCGTTCTTTTCCAACGGCGGCATCGTCGGATCAAAGTTCGAGTGCGATTTCAAGTACAGGTGCAAATCGGCGGGCAGGTTCTTATTCGCCGGGTATTCGAGCACGAAATCATTCTTGGGCCCACCGCTGCGATCAAAGTCCACGCGCATATCGAAGGTCGTGTTGACGACGGCGTGGTATTCCGGCGGTGGGAACGGCACGATGTCATAAAACACGGTGCGCAATTCCTGGCTGTGCGGGCGTCCCCAGATGTCAGAATATGTAATGCGCGGCATCTCGTCGGGCTGCGGGATAGAGAGCTTGCCATGCGACAGGTACTCGATGAATGGGATGGGATTGCTGCCCAGGTTCGTGAACACCGAGCCACCATCGTCGTCCATGATGACGCCGGGCGTGTTCGGGTCACTCTTGAAGCTCACCAGCCGCTTGAACAACTCTTGGCTGAACAGCCCGTAACGCCAGGCTGGGTCTTCATAGTCATAGCCCTGATACGTCCCCAACGGGTAGACCAGCTTGAGCGCGGGCAATTGAATCCCGCCTGGCACAAGCCGGATCACGTCGCTGTAGGCGTCAGGGATCGTGATCGAGTTGGAGAAGGCGGGCGTCGTCGTGAAATCGCCCGTGTAGGTGTAGACCGCGTTGCGAGACGAGAGGCCATACGTCACGCCGACCGTAGCTGAAATCCCATTGATCGTCGGCAGCGGGTAAATGCCGGTAACCGGTGTGTCGTAGAAAAAGATCGAGTTGGCGACCCAGATCATTTCGCCGGTGTGGGTCAGCCCGCGATTCACGTCCGTGAGCACGTGTGGGATCACGGTCTGATCCGCCACATCCACCAGCGGCGAGACGAGCGCCACAATGTCCGTCACGACGACGTTGGTCGCGTCGGTCTCTTCCTTGTTCTCTATCGTCCCGGCGATGTCAAAGTAATAGCCCTCCGCCGGGAGCGGGTAGATCACGTCCAGCTCAATGTCACGGTCGCCGTTGAGCCGCGCCGCCATCCTGGCGTTGACGTACAGATCGTTGCGTTGAACATGCTTGTGTTTGTAACTGTGGTAGTCGAGCGGGTCAACATACCAAGCCTCAGCATTGGACACAAGCGCGGAACCTTTCGCCAATGCAGCCGGGTCTGTCCACACGGTGTAATGGAAAACCATGTTGCCGGGCTGAATTTCCGGCCACTTCCAGGTGATCTGCGTCTGCCCGCTGCCCGTGAAAACCAGCGTCGGCGTGGGAACAATACTCCCGATGTCAACGGTGAAGCTGGATGGTATTGTTTCTACGATGAGTATCTGCTCCAGTGCAACGTCCCACAAATTGCGGAATGTCGTCGTCACCGCCACCGGCACCGACTCGTAAGCGGGGATCACGTCAGGCGCGACGAGCGGGCTGTATTCTTGCGAAAGCGTGCCGCGCAAAGCGGCGCGCTGCGCGCCCGCCCACAACAACGCAGCGAGCACCTGCGGGTAATGATCTTGGCTATCTGAGGGATGGCCGTTCATCAACACGACCTTGCCCGCGCCGTAACGCGCCGCCAGCAGCGCCGCCGAGCCGGGCTGCGTCGTGTCGTCGTATGTCGCCACAACACTCACGCCGGTCGTGGCGCTAAACGTCGGCTCGTTGAGAACGTACATCGTGTTGGAGAGCCACGAAAACGCCAGCGGGTGATCGGGCAGAGCGACCGTGAGTGCGCCGGTGTTATCGGCTTTGGTCACGCGCGCGTTGAGGTCTACCGTACCGGTTGGGACAACGCCCGCCGATTCGGCCACGTAGGCGCTGTCGGACTGGGCATACAAAAAGCCGCCCTTGCTCACAAACGTCTGAATTTGCGCCAGCCCATCTGCGCCGAACGACGCGGCCAGGTCATCCCCCCACCCCACTCGCACGGCGGGCAGAATTAGCACGTCGTAATTGGCTAGCGCGCCGCCGGCGACCGCAGCCGGGGTGATCGTATCAAAGTACGTGCAACTTCCGTCGGGTCGAACGGGACACCACAGGTACACACGGAAAAGCTGCTCAAAATTACCCTCTTCCCAAACGACGGTCTGGTTGAACTCGTCTTTGAGGGGGCTATTGAGCACGGCCACGCGCAGCGGCTGCAGCGAAAACGACCGTGCCACCGTGAACGGCCCCGTCGTCGTGCGGGTGACAAAATCACCGGAGAGGTTTCCGACGACGGTCCCCGCCGGATACGGCGTAGCTCCATCGTTGGCCGCGATCGCCATCCAGCCCAGATCGTCGCGGCGATAAATGCCGGCCCAGAGCGCCTTGTACGCCTCGCGGCGCGCAAAGTTATCGGGCTGACCGGAGCCCAGCGGCACAAGTTGCATCCCAGGAGCAAAGGTAGTGTCAATGTGGGCGGCCGGGGAGATCGCGCGAGCCGGTCGGCCCGCAAACATAGACACAGTCACCCATGCCGCAGCAGAGATCAACAAACACGCGATGAGCACCAGGCGCGATGTCTTGTTCATCGAACAACTCCTTTCGAATGACGAATGACAAACCCCCTAAAGAGGGAGATTGTCGAATGTCGAGTGACGAATCGTCAGACGGTCTTTCGGCAGAGGGGGGCAAGGGCAAGCGATGCCCATGCTGTAATGATAGCTTTTTCCCAGAGTTCGTTCAATAGGAGATTGGTCATCGCGCGCCGATCAAGTCGGCGGCTCTTGTTCCTGGGGCTGGATCACGGGGTTCAGTGGCAATACCACGTGGAACTGGCTGCCGGGGCAAGTACCTTCGTCATAGCCCTGGCTTTCGACCCACAACCGGCCTCCCTGCGCCTGGACGATGCCTCGGGCGATGGTCAGGCCCAGGCCTGGCCCACCGCCTTTGAATTTGGTCTTGCCCGTAGAGTGCAGGGCGACTTGACCGGTCTGGTAGAACTTTTCAAATATCGCCTCGTGCAACTGTGGATCAATGCCGATGCCGGTATCGCTAACAATGATTTCAATTCCACTTTCGGGCAGGCCCGGTTGATCGCCGGTCAAGACATGGCCCGAAATCGTAATCTGCCCGCCATCGGGTGTGTATTTGATGGCGTTGCCGATCAAATGGTAAAAGACTTTGCGCAAACCGGCGAGGTCTGCCGTCACGTCAGGCAAACCGCGCATGTCCTCCAGGCTCAACTCCAAATGTCGTTCTGCCAAAGCCGTCTTGAAGCCATTGCATACCGTTTGGATCAGCACAGGCACGGACAGGGGCCTTGGATAAAGCTGCAGTGTGCGGCTATCAATCTTGGCCATATCGAGCATGCTTTCGACGATCTCGTGCAAACGAGATGTGCCGGAATGAACGCCGGAAACCATCTCCAGGTGATAGGGGCTGCCCTTGATCATCGGGTCGTTGATGAGGATTTGACTGGCCGTCTGCAAAATGGTCAGCGGCGTGCGCAGTTCGTGAGAGGCCACCTCGATAAAATCAGACTTGGTGCGGTCGAGGCGCTCCAGTTGCTCGTAGGCGCGCGTAATCCGATCGTACAGGCGCGCGTTCTCCAGCGCGATGGCGGCCTGGCTGGCAAAAGTGCTCGCCAACGTTATCTCGTTGTCTTCGAAAGGACGCGGCGTCTCTCGTGTGATCGAGAGCATCCCGACGACCACATTGGAGCGGATGAGCGGAACGCCCAGCCAGGAACGAGCCGGCGGTAAACCCTCCACGTATTGCCAGTCAGGCCGCTTGGACACATCGGGAATAGACAGGGGGCGTTGACTCAAATAGATTTGACGATAGAGGTCATTCTCTTCTCCCAGCAAAGAAATGCGAATCCGGGAGGGCTGCGCATGAGCCGGAAACCCTCTGGCCGCGACCATCTCCAACTCATCGCCGCTTGCCAGCATGACCGAGATACGATCATAGTCAACAATCTTGGACAGATGTTCCAAGACAAGATCGAGGACCTGCGCCAGGTCCAGCGTTCCCGTGAGGGCGCGCCCAACGCTCACGAGGGTCTCTGCCAACCGCTGCGCTTCTTGGGCCGAAGCCAGCGCGGCATGCAGGTCGGCCTCCTGAGGAGTTCGGTCAAACAGTACGCGCTCGCCTTGAGGCTCCATCAAACTCCTTCACAACCACGCACACAACTGCTAGCCTTGCGAAGGGGAAAAGCACCCTTCGCAAGGGTGAACAGCTAATCAAATTATACTCCTGATCTCTAATTGTGGAGAACACAAAAGGGCAGGCTGTGTGCCTGCCCTTGAATGGACAAACGTAGGGGCAGGCCGTGCGCCTGTCCAGGGCAACCACAAGGGTCGCCCTCCGCTATTCAACCGGTTGTGGTTGCGGCTGCTTGCGATGGCGGATCACCAGCGCCACCGCCGCGACGACGATGAGCACAGCCGAGATGATCTGCGCCGTAGGAACGTTGCCGATCTTCCAGGCGTCAGGCCTCAGCGCTTCGACCCAAATCCGTCCCAACGGATACCAGATCAGGTATATCAGGAATAGGTCGCCCTCTTTGAGCCTATTGGCAAACTTGCGGCCCAGCACCAGGATCAACACCAGGCCCATCAGGTTCCACAGCGACTCGTACAAGAAATCCGGGTGAAAGCGCGTGGTGAGTGGAAACTGGTTCAGGTCGTCGTAGGGCGGAAGACGATGGTATTGGTCAATCGAGATGCCCCACGGCAATGTCGTCGGCGGCCCGTGCAGTTCCTGGTTCACGAAATTTCCCCAGCGCCCAATCGCCTGCCCCAGCAACAAGGCCGGCGCGCCAATATCCAGGTAACGCCAGAGGTTCAGCTTGGCGCGGTAGGTGTACAGCAAGACGCCCAACAGCCCACCGGCAACCGCGCCAAAGATGCCCAACCCACCGCTCCGCGTGTCAAAGATCGCCCACGGATGCTCGCGGTAATACGCCCAGCCGATAGCTCCGCCGGCCGGGCTGGAAAGGACATGATACAACCTCGCGCCTACAATGCCGAGTATGATCACGATGATGAGCATGTTCCAAACGTGATCCTCATCCTCACCCCGGCGTTTGGCTTCAAAGGCGGCAACGTAGCTGGCGACGAGCACCGCCGTCACAATGATGATGCCGTACCAGTAAACCGAGACTGGCCCCACACGGAATGCAACCAGCGGTCCAGGCATGTTGTACTCTCCCCCTCAAGATGGTTTCGAATGGGCCACATTATACCACACGCGGCACGTGATGCGTGATGATCGGCATTGCCTCGAAACAAGAATGTTGACGGCCTATGGGTTGCGTTTCGCACAGCACGCACAGTTGCGAGACCGACCCAAGATGCGGATCAACGCATTCGCGATCCAGAAAATGGACCAGGCGCCGAGCAGCATGCCCGCCCGAATCACCCGCTGCTCATCTACAACAGTCTCGACGCGCGTGCTCTCCGGCGTGATCTCGACCAGGCCCAGCGGCTTGGCAATCGCGCCCGCGCCGCCTCCTCCGCCGACGTTGGCCTCACTGGGCTGCTCTTCTTGCTCACCGAATCCCAGGCCAAAGCCATACGCCACACTGGCGATGGGGATGACGGTCTTTTCACCTACCTGCACGGGCTGGCCAAACACAGCGTTCACGTTCGCGCTCTTTTGCAGCTCGTCCAGCCGGGTGAACAATTCATCAATGTGATCTTTGCGCACGGGCTTTTCCTCAGGTGTCATTTTCTGCCTCCACGATTTGTCGCCAATCTCACGGCAACCTCGGCCAGGAACCAAACGAACACGGCTCCGGCTGCCAGACCTGCTAACATCCGCATCGTCTCGTCACGAATCGGGATGCGGCGCGTGCCCATCGGGCCGCGCTCCACGAGCGCCAGGGGGCGGATGCTCACCCTACCCACTCCCCACCCCGACGAGTGATGCATGCCAATCGTCGCGCGGCGCTGCAACCACGAGGTCACCTGCGCTTCGGGCATGACTTCTCTTTGACCTACTCGGATCGGCTTGCCTTGAACGATACGACGTTGGATCAATGGCATGGTCACCCCCTGATGCGTGATACGTGTTCCGTATTCCGTCACATGACACTTATTGCCGTACCTCTATTCAATTGCGTCTTCCGGTGGGACGATCTTTTCCAACACCAAGATCAGATGTGGCAAATCCTGAGTGACGACTTGCCAAACAACATCCTCATCCACATTCATATAGTCGTGAACAATCTTGGAACGCATCCCAGTGATCTCAAACCAGGGGATTTCAGGATGCGCCGCACGGCCTTCTGGCGAAACGCGCCTCGCCGCCTCTCCGATGACCTGCACCAAATGCGCGAGGGCAAGACGCAGGTTCTCGTCGCCATTGTAGACGTCCTCGCCAATCTCTTGCGTCTTGCCGACCGCCTTCCGGGCCATGTCTAACATGTGCGCAAAATACAGGCCATCATCCTTCGGCATACTGTACCTCTATCTCGGACAGCACCCGATCACGAATTCGACGATTGAGGAATTTAGGTGTGACCAAATCAACTTTATGCCCCAGCAATTCCTCCAGTTCAGCCTGCATCCGAATCAGCGCCAGCCCGGGCACATGCTCAGGCTCAAACTCTACCAAGACATCAATATCACTATCAGGACGAAAATCGTCTCGCAGGACGGAACCAAAGAAAGCCAGTCGGCGGATATGGTTCTGCCGACAAAACCCTACGATTCCTTCTTTTGGCACTCGTATCGCTTGCCTCATAGCATCATCCCCCCGCCCTTCAGCAAGGACTGCCTTCTCTGCAACGGAACACGAAATACGCAACACGTTCTACCCTCCACGCCCTACGCCCAACCGCTCCCGCACGAACGCCTCCTGCTCTTCGTGTGTCTTGACCTCGCCATCCAGCAACGCATCGCGCAGCGCATCGAGCGTGCGCCCCATCTCCGGCCCCGGCAGCATCCCTAGAGAGCGCAGGTATTTGCCATCCAACTCTGGACGGACGCCGCGCAGTTGGCACACGTAACGCTGAATCTGCCGCGCAGCCAGCTTGCTGTCCGAGGCCGCCCACGTCACAAACAACGCAGCATCGCCATAGTCCTTGAGCAAGCGGACCAGCGCGCTTGGCTTTTGACGGCGAGCGAGTTCTGGCATAAAGGTCTTGAGCGCATGCGCCTGGCGCATATCGTCGGCCTGGGCGCTCGGAATCTTGAGTCGGGTGATGACGGATTCCAGTCCCGTCACGTCGAGGCGGTAACACAAGAGCGCCAGGTACGCAAACGTCCGCAGCGCCACGCCATCATGCTTGGGCACAGGCCATTCGTCGTCTTCAAATGCCTTGCGCACCAGCGCGTATTTTTCGTCCAGCCAATCGTCGCACGTCAAGCCCACATAGATCTGCTGAAGCACGCGCAGTTGGCGCAACCGGCACAGCGCCACTTCAGGCCGCGCTTCTTGAAAGAGCGCCATCAACTCGTGCCGGATTCGGTCGCCGGATACGCGGTCGAGCAAGTCGAGCGCGTGCGCCATCAGATCGAGCGTGCGCGGCTCGATGGAAAAGCTCAAACGCTGCTCAAAGCGCACGGCGCGCAGCATCCGCGTGGGGTCCTCGACAAAGCTCAGGCTATGCAACACGCGAATGACGCAATCGCGCAAATCCTGCTCGCCGCCGTAAAAGTCCAGCAGCTCGCCCCAGCGATCCGGGTCGAGACAGATCGCCAGCGTGTTGATCGTAAAGTCACGCCGGTGCAAATCCTGCTTGATGGACGAGCGCTCGATCTGCGGCAGCGCGCTGGGGTAGGAGTAGAACTCGGTCCGCGCCGTGACAAAATCAACGGATGAGGGCAGACCATGGGTGGGGGATGGGGCATTGGGCATTTCGGCCAATCCCCAATCCCCAATCACCCATTTCGCCGTGCCGAATCGCGTGTGGCTCTTGACGCGCCCGCCGCGCTCACGCGCCAACTGCTTCGCCAGCGCAATCGCGTCGCCTTCCACGACCAGATCCACGTCAAAGATCGGGAAGCCCAGCAGCAGGTCACGCACGATGCCGCCGACAAAATACACGCTCAAGCCCATCTCGCGCGCGGTAGCGGCGATGTCTCGGATGAGCGCGAGGAGCGGCGCCGGCAACGCCGCCTCCAGCTTGGCCGCCACTTGCATGCGGCGCGGCGTCGAGGGTGGCCTGGCCCATAACTTGATAAGGTCGGTGCGCGTGACGACGCCCGTCACCTGTCCCGCTTCAACGACCGGCACCTGCCCCCAGCCATGCTCGATCATCAACTGTTCGAGCTTTTCCACCGGGTCGTCCGGCGTCACAAACACCTCGCCCTGATCCATCACGCGCTCGACGGGGCGACTGCCCATGCCGTGTTGCATCGCGCGATCCACAGCCCGGCGCGTCAACAGTCCGACAACGCGCCCGTCGCGCACGACGGGATAGCCCTCGTAGCCGGTGCGCTTCATTCGCTCCGCAGCTTTGGCCACCAGCGAGTCCGGCTCCACCGTCTGCACCGGGCGAGACATGATCTGTGCCACGATTGCCGCCGGGCGAACAACCTGCGGCAGCACGTCGAGCAATTCGCGCATCACGTCGTCCAGCGTCCGCTCGCGGACGAGCGCCGCCGCCGCGCGACTGTGTCCCCCGCCGCCAAAACGCGCGGCAATCGCGCCCACGTCAATGTCGTCAGTCATGCTGCGGCACACCATCTGGAGGCTGCCGTCCAACGCGACGAGGACGAACAGCGCATCCGGATCGAGCAGGTCGCGCAGCTTGTGCGCCAGCGTCGAGACTTCTTCGGCATAACCCTGGGCCACCTGCGCCGATACGACGACCGAATGTCCGGCGATGATGTGCGTCTGCGCCGACTCGGCCAACCGGTCGAACAGTTCGCGCTGCGCCGGCGACAATAGATGATGCAAGAACTCGCCGACGACGGACAGGTTAGCGCCCTGCTCCAGCAGCCACGCCGCCGCGTGCGCGTCGCGCGCCATCGTCGTCTGGTACGAAAGCGAGCCGGTGTCCTCGTAAATGCCCAGCAAGAGCAGCGTGGCCTGCACCGCCGTCAAGCTGAGGCCGCGCGTCCTCAGTTCCTCGACGAGCAGCGTCGTCGTCGCGCCGAGCGGCTCGCCGCGATACATCCAACCCGGCGAAAGCTCGCGCGCGAGCGGATGGTGATCGAGGATGTGGATGGGCGTTGTCGCGGTGACGCCTTTAACGGTGACCAGCCCTTGCGTATCCACCAACACGACCTGGCCGACGGCGCGGCGCGGCAAATCGGTCGCCTCGACGAACGGCAATTCGTCGGCGTAAATCGAAAGGAACGCGCGGACGTTGCGGTTGCAGCGGCGCGGCAGCACCGGGATCGCCGCCGGATCGAGCAGCCGCGCGCCCAGTTGCGCCGCCACCGCGTCAAAGTCGGCGTTTTCGTGGGTCAGGATGAGCGTGAGTGGAGTAGCTGGCATGATACAGATTATACCGCAAGCGAGACAAAAGAGAAGGCCGGTTGCTGTTGTAGATCAGCTTTTCGATTTTGCCTGTTGACAAACCGCCGTTTTCGGAGTATGACAATAGCACGCTTCAAAACAGTGGGGCACGTCACGAACGAGTCTTGCAAAGGAGGGATTATGATGCTAGAGGATTCTCGTCGCACGATTGAGGCGCTCTTGGCAAGCACGGAGCTGGAAGAAATACGGCAGGGACTGGAGCTGGCGAAGAATGAAGCCGCCAGGATGAGCCCTGGTGAGGCGCGGCAACTCTTTGAAGAGGTCTCGACCATCTTTTATATTGACCCACTTGATCGGCCTGATCTGGTGCCCTTGCTGGATGAAGCCATCAGTCTCGTTGCCAGTTTCGGAGAGTGGGTCATTCCAGTTTTGGTGGACAGGCTGGATGCCGGCGACCTCAAAGCGCAGATGGCTGTGGCTCATGCCTTGGGTCGTATGGGGACTGGCGCGATCAAGCCGCTGATGACCGAATATCAGTCTTTTGCTGATCCTGCTCGTCGCGCATTCATTCTCTACGCGCTGGGCAAGATCAAATCACCAGGGATCGTGCAGGCGGCCCACCTCGTTCTCGAGGCCGCCCAATCGCCGGACATTGAACTCCGCGATACGGCAACGCGTGCGATTGGCAAGTTTGCCGAGTCCATTCCACCGGCGCATCTCTCGGAAGACATGCGCCGGGGTTTCACTGAAAAGCTGCAAACCAATCTCGCTGATCCGAATCCGGGTATTCGCGCCAAGGCGATACGCAGTTTAGGAAAACTCGCTCGACATGGACATCTCACAGCCCAGGAGCGCGAGAAACTCAAGGCGACGTGTCATCTCGTCTTGGGCACAGACGAGAATTACGAGTGGGATCGAGCCTACATTGTCCGCAAAGAAGCGGCAGAAGCACTCAACTATGTCTGAGGCTTCTCTTCCTTCGCAACCCGTTCGTGCAATCCCTTGATGACAAAAAGGCCGGCGGCAATCGCAGACCGGCCTTGTGTTGCACCCTCATCCCCTGCCCTTCCCCCTGTGAGAGGGAAGGGAGTGTTACTTCCCCAACCGCTTCTTGTAATGGTGGACACGATCAGTATATTCTGATTGAGGATAGCGTCAGACTGGATTCTATCACACGCGCCTTTTTCGCAAGTCAGGCAACCGGCAGCCGTGTGATACGACAGAACGGCGACTTGTAGCCAGGCTAGATGGCCTGGCTTTTTTGTTGCGACTGCGCTTCCGAATTGACACCCGTCCACTGAGGCCGAGCCTTTTGGCGGCGAGGATGGTGATCTCAGCGGCGAGTCCTTCCCGCCATCAGCTCATGCACGGCAATTCCGCGCCGATGTACAAAGCTATACTCGGAGCGAAACGGATTACTTGTGTCAATGGGGTGGCAACGGGCGCCCGTAGGCCGGAGATGCCTGACGCGGAGAGTGAGCGAGCGTAGGCAAGCGGAGCATGCGAGGCAGGGCGATGTTTGGCGGTGTGGCCGTCGCAGAGGAGCGGAGGCGCGAAGGTCCAAGCGAGGCATTGCGAGCGCGGAGCGAAGTGGAGCACGAGAGGCGCGCACGCCTGGCGGTTGCGAGCCGCGTAGCGGCAAGCATCAGCCGCGCGCCGCCATTGCCGAAGCGCAGAGGCCAAAGCCCGTAGCGACGCACGCGGAGCGACGACGAACGCGGCCACTCCGTCGCGCCCGCACGCGCAGCCGAAGCCGCGCAGCGAAGCCGGAGCAAGCGAGCGTCGGCGGGCGGCGTAGGCCGAAGGGAAAACGCACCTCTCGGTCAGGGAGTGGCGAAGCGTCGTTCCTCCTGGCTGCACCGCGAGGTGACTTATGCCAAAGACTGTTCTCCACGCCCGGCGGTTCTTCTGACCCGCCAGCTGTTCGCGTGCCGTGTAGGGCCACCGCCCGGGTTCTGATGCACGAGGCTGTTGATCTGCCGGGTTCCCTGGGAGACCCTGTTCCATTGTCTGGGCGACACCACCAGAAAGGGGGCCTGGCCCAATGAACGAACGTACCCTTTGTTTTAGGGTGGAGGTTCACCGCGAGCAATTGATGTTGCGTGCGGCGGACAAAGCCACCGGTCGAGCAGGTATTGACCAAGCATGTCCGCATCAACCATGGCAGTGCCCCGGCCTGAGCGCGGCCTACGATTTATGATGCAGCCCCGATTAAATGGCTTTGCGATAAAAACGATAGCGTTTGTAGATCTTGGCACCCATATGGTGAGCCAGGCCCCCGGTGTCTGGGTTGTCCTCGCCGGTCAGGGATAGATCAGCCCACTTGTAGCCTTTGGCCGCAGCGCGTTTCGCCATCTCGGCGAAGAGCAGAATTGCCACGCCCGTCTCCCAGTATTCGGGTGGAACGACGACGCTCTTGATCGCGATGCACTCCGGCTTCTTATCCCGGTACCACAGCGCCCGCAGGTAATCCCACGGGTAGCGCAGTCCGTTGAGGTGGATCAGGATTTCATTGAAATTCGGAATGCCGGGAAACCAGCCAGCGGTCTTGCCGTTCATTTCCGCAAACAAGACCAATTCGGGATCCGCCAAGTCTTTGAGCGGCAGTATCAGACTTTCGATGGACTCGCGCGGGTAAGGGACAAAGTTGGTCAGGTGCGCCAGGGCACGGTTTTCCAGGTCCCAGATGCGGTCAATCTCACCTTCTACGTCGTCCATGCTCGCACAGCGAATGGTAATGTTTTTTCGCTGGCGCACGCGTTCGGCCAGCCGCGCCAGGCGTTGGAAGGGCCGTGCGTTCAGGTCAATGTCAATGGCATACGCCAGATTATCGGCCTCGCGCTTTTGCATTCCAAAGCGCTCAAAAAAGTCCACGTAATAAGCCGGACTATGTCCGCACAGGATGGGAGCCGGCCGGTCCCGCCCTTCGACCAGGATCCCTCGCGAGTCTTCCCGGTCGAGGTTGTAAGGACCGTAGATGGCAGATAGATGATGGGCACGCGCCCAGTCTTCGGCCTGCCGGAAAAGAGCCGCGGCCACAGCATAGTCATCAATGCACTCGAAAAAACCGAGCATGCACTCGCCGTGGCCGCGGTCGCGCGTCTCGGCGGTGTCCTCGGCGCAGCAGATCGTCCCGGCGGGTCGCCCGTCCTTCCAGGCGATGAAAAACTCGGCGTAGCCGTTCTTGAAGAACAACCCGCGCTTTGGGTCAAGGGCTCTTTCGCGATCGGACAGGATGGGCGGCACCCACAGCGGGTCATTTTTGTAGATGTGCCAGGGAAAAGTGAGGAACAGGCGCTTTTCACGGTGTGTTCGGACAGGCTGCACTTGTACCATAGAAATCCTCACTTGGATTCGGCCGCCCCGGATTTGCGGCGAGCTTCCAGGTTGCGAGCGATCTCGCTATAGTTTTCACGCCCCAGTGGATAAAGTGCGGCAAACAGAATCCCCAGTCCCAGCAGGATGGCCGGGATGGGACCTGCGATAATGCGGATGCCTGCCACGGCTGTTGCCGGCTGGGAGGCGCTGTTGGGGATATAACCGGAATAATTTAAGACGAGCAGGGCCAGCGGCAGTGCAACGGAAACAGCAATCTTTTGTGCCAGTGTGATCAGGCTGTAGAACATGCCCTCGTGGCGTTCTCCCGTTTGCCATTCGCCATACTCGATCGCATCCGGGATGATGGACCAGGGCAGGACATGCGCCGCCGCCACGCCGATCCCAGCCAGCACGCACAGAGCCAGGAGCAGCGTCAGGCTGGTCGCCGGGCTGAGGGAAGCCAGAAAGAGCAGAACCCCCATCAGGAAGGCGATCCCGGCAATATACGCCAGGCGTTTGTTCAAGCGACGCGAGATTCTTTCCCAAAGTGGCAGGGCCAGCATCGCGACTACAAAGATGGTCGCCATGATCAGATCACTTTGTGCTTCCCGCTGCACGACGTATTTGATGTAGTAAAGCAGGATCAACTGGATGATGCTGATGGTCACCCAGGTGAACAGGAAAATAACCAGGCCAAAGACAAAGGGACGATTCTGCCACGCCGCCTTGACCGCCTGCCGCACGCTGGTCTGCTCCTGATGCATGAATTCCTCCCGTTCGTGTGTGCCGAAAAAGGCCAGCCATAACGGAATGGCCGAGATGAGCCCAAAGATTCCTCCCATGAGAAGAACCCGCCCGGCGTGAGACGGGTTGAATCCGCCCACGATCAAAAGTGGTACGGTGAATGCCACCAGGCTGCCCAGGATGGAGAAGAACATCCGTGTGGTGGTCAATTCCGTGCGTTCATCGTAATCGGAGGTCAATTCGGGCGTCAGGGCGAAATAGGGCATGTAGGCAAAGGTGGCCACCGTATCGTAAAGAGCGTACATCAACGAATAATAGACCGCCAGCGCGGCCTGGCTGGTGAAGGGTGGCCTCCACCACATGACGGCAAAGACCAGAACAAAGGGCAGCGCGCCAAACAGCAGGAACGGGCGGCGGCGTCCCCAGCGCGAGCGCGTGCGGTCGGAGATGTAGCCGACGATCGGGTCATTGATGTAATCCCATGTGCCGCCGACAAAAATAGCCAGCGCGGCGATGGCAGGAGAAACCCCAATCACATCCGTCAGGTAAATGGCGAAATAGGCGCCAATGATGGTTGATGTCAGGCTGAAGCCGAGGTCGCCTGAGCCATACATCCATTTTTCGCGGCGGGAGAGCTTGTCAGACATGGTAATGAATCCTTCTCCAGAAATGAAAATGCGGCGTACCAGGAGTTTCGATTTGGCGCCCTGCGGCTGCCTCAAGCCACACCCTTGTCACCCCGAGGCCGAAGGCCGTGGAATGACAGGTCGAAACCCAGAGGGAAACGGGAAACTTTATGTTTACTTTGCTGCGAGGGCAAAGGCGCGCACAAAGTGCTCGTCCGTGCGCTGTGTGGGTGGAAATCTTTGACGCAGGCGATAGTTGCGCTGCAACTTGCGACCTGTTGATGCCCGCCACTGCTCCTCGTAGCGGCTCAGGAATGTGGCCGACGTATCGCCGGTGGCGATAGCTTCCACAGCCACTTGCGCGGCCAGCGTGCCCGCCGTCATGGCATTGAGGATGCCCCCACCCGTGAGAGGATCAACCTGGCGAGCTGCGTCGCCCACCAGCATCAGCCCATCGGTTACGATACGTGAGGGTGACGGAGCAACAGGAACATTCCCGGCTATTAAAGTCACCGGGTACCCTTGCGCCAGAGCCGGATGACTTTCGATGAAACGGTTCAGATAGTCCATCACTGTCTCCGCACGTAACTTGGTTGCTCCTACCCGCCACCCTGGCCTACCCGCCAGGGCAGGCAGATCGGCTTGCACACCCAGCCCTACATTCGCCTTACCCTCGCCTTTGGGAAATATCCAGGCGTATCCACCTGGAGCTATCTCGTGGCTGATCGTATAGCCGGCGCACGTCGGATCAATCTTGACCCCGGCCAACAAATATTGAGCGCAGACCAGCGTATCTTCCAGCGGAAGCTGCAAATTCAGGTTCGCCCATCGCCCCACTTGCGATTCGACGCCATCTGCTGCGATGACGACCCTGGCCCGCACCTGCACCTCGCCGGGGCCTGTAAAAAAGTCGCCGCGCCCAATTCTGACGCCACATATATGACCCTCTTCTATCAACAGGCCGGTAGCGGCCGTCTTGACTCGCACTTCGGCGCCTGCCTGAGCTGCTCGCTCGGCCAGGGCGCGGTCAAACACGCGCCGCTCGAGGACATATCCTCGTCCACCGGCGGCGCGCATCGTTCGTTGCGACCCATCCGCAACACACGTAATTTCAGCCTGGCTGACCTCTGCTGAAATCCATCGTGGGTCTGGCTCGATAAAAGATGTCAACTGATCGCGCCCAACCCCTTCGGCACAGCGCACAGGCGAGCCGATCTCTTGGCGCTTTTCCAGTAACAAAACCGATAGCCCGGCTTGGGCAGCCACTTGGGCCGCCGTCGCACCCCCTGGCCCCGCTCCGACTACCACGAGGTCGTACTCACGCTGCACCTGGCGATGGCTCTGTGGTATGGCGTGTTCAGCGCCTTGGGGCTGCAAGGCACCCACCGGACAGGCAAGCACACAGTTTCCACAGTCAATGCAATCTGCATTGACAATCAGCCGCGTCTCGGCCAGCATCAGCGCATCCACCGGACAGACGCTCACACATCCCCCACAGTAGGCACAGCGATATGAATCGACGATGATCATCTGGGCCTCCCCTCGCGTCGAGAAAAGTTGTCGGGACTGAGCACAGATTATACCTCATCTTGCGCCTGAACCAACCAGCGTGCCTGCCCGGCTTGTGCTATTCTCAGTTTGCGATTTTGGTGATAAACTGTAAGCATAATGTCATGGGCAACTCTCAGCTTGAGCGACGAGGCAGGCTTGCGCGCATAAACTTTCTCTGAGGAGTCCTCTGTGTCCAAAGTAGCCATAGTGACCGATAGTGCCGCCAGCATCCCCGAGGCAATCATCCAGTCACTCGATATCCACTGGGTTCCCTACTATATTCATCGGGGCGAAGAGGTCTTGAGAGATTTGGTGACCATTCAGCGAGACGCTTTCTACCAATGGCTGCTCACTGCTGATGAACTTCCCAAGACGGCCAGCCCCGGCCCGGGTGATTATGTGACCCTATACGAGAGTTTGGCCAAGGTACAAGATGTGCACGAGATCGTCAGCATTCACATGACCTCCAAAGGAAGCGGAGCTTACCAGGCCGCGATGGCAGCAAAATCCATGATCCAAGAGAGGACTCCGGATTTGCGGGTGGAGGTGATTGACACTTTGAATGTGTCTATGTGTCAAGGCTGGATGGTCATCGAGGCCGCCAGGGCAGCACTAGAGGGGGAATCGCTTTCGGACATCGTCGGGCTTGTCAAGAGAATGATACCCATTGTCCGAATGATTCAAACAGCAGACACCCTCAAGTATCTTTATATGGGGGGCCGGATCGGAAGAGCCAAGCATCTGATCGGGTCGCTATTGAACATCAAGCCGCTGATTGGCATGGAAGACGGCGAGATTGTGGCTTTAGGCCAGGTTCGCAGTCGCAACAGGGCCTACCAGGCCATGGTAGACTGGGTCGAGGCTGCCGTGGGAAGAATGGGCAAGATCAAGGTTGCCTATGTGCACGCCGCGGCACAGGAGGAAGCAGAGAAAATCAAACAGCTATTTGAGCAGCGCCTGACTTGTGTTGAATCGCTCATCGCTGAGCTGTCTCCGGCACTGGGTGTTCACACCGGTCCAGGGACAGCCGGCGTCTGCTATTTCCCGGTTCTCGAAGCAGGCAGATAATCTGCTTCCGTATCTGCAGCGGAGTGGATCCACCTGCTGCGCAGCGCCGACATGCGCCGCTACGAACTCACATCATCAGGCCACTATAGACCACCAGGCCAACCAAAATAGAATGGCCTGGCAGTCTCTAGTTCCGGGAACCCTCCGTGAGGAGAGATTCGCCGTCTCTTCCGGACGCGCGATAAATCGCGCTACTACGGCTACTACGGCTACTACGGCAACTATGTACGAATACCGCCAGTTGACCGACGAGCAAAAGGCCGAGGTATTGCGTCAACGCCAGTTGAGAGGGTATCCTCTCCACGCGCCGCCGCACCTGCGCGATGTGGAAGGGTGGTTTCTGATTACAGCAGCGACCTATGAACACCAAGCGCACTTTTGCGCAGAGCAAGATCGCGCCTGGCTCTTGAAGAATTATTCCAAGAACTCCAAACTGCCCAGATTTCCTGTGCCGCCTGGGTGGTCTTGCCCAATCACTATCATTTGTTAGCTCACTGCGTGCCGCTCTCGGTCATCAGCGAGCCGTTGCGCCGCGTCCACGCGCGCACAGCGCGCGAATTGAATCGCCGCGCCGGCCTTATGGGGCGGCAGGTGTGGTATCGCTACAGTGATCGCCTGATGCGCGATGACAGGCATTATTACACGACGCTCAACTATATCCATTATAATCCGACCAAGCTCGGATATGCGCAAGCCGCTGGAATGGGCGCAGTCCAGCGCGCACTGGTATGTGGAACACCTGGGCATTGAATGGTTGCGCGATGCGTGGCGTCAACATCCTGTGCGCGACTATGGCAAAGGGTGGGATGAGTGAGTAATTCCGTAGTAGCGCAATTCATTGCGCGGCATAGCGGCGCGGCATAGTGGCGCGGCATAGCGGCGATGAATCGCCTGACTACAAGCTGAGGAGCAAACATGCTTGACTCTCAATTGGCAAAACAGTTTCGGGACCGCTGGCAGGCGGTGGCCGCCGTGGAAGACCAGGAACAACGCGCCGCGTCCATCGGCCTGCGCTGGAAGCAACTGAACGCGATCTGGCAACTGGCGTTGGGCATGGGCTTGCAGCCTGAGCCGGATGACACCGAAAGCCTCGTGCGCGAGCGATGGGCCAGGCTCAAGCGAGGATTGCCATGACGACCTCGAACACACTTGCCAACTTACTCGCGCCTTTGGTCGCCTTGCAACGGCTGCTGGCGCGCTTCAATGACCAGGGCCTCATCATCGGCGGCGTCGCTGCCAGCTTGCTGGGCAAGCCGCGCCTGACCGCCCATGTGGACGCGGTGATGCTCGTCTCGACCGACGACCTGCCTCGTCTGATTCAAGCGGCGGCCCAGGAAGGCTTGACGCCACGCATCACGGACGCCGAAGCGTTCGCCCGCCGTAATCGGGTGCTGCTGCTGCAACATCGGGACACGGGCATTGGCGTAGACATTTCGCTCGGCATGTTGCCCTTTGAAGTCGAAGCGGTGGAGCGCGGCATCCTTCATTCATTGGGCGAGGTAAGCATCCGTCTGCCTACCCCCGAAGACCTTGTTATTTTCAAAGCGGTCGCGCATCGCCCCAAAGACCTGCTAGACATTCAAGCCATTATCGCCAGTCATCCCGACCTGGATCGAGTGCGCATCGAGGACTGGACGCGCCAGTTTGCCCAGGCGCTCGATATGCCGGAACTCTGGGATGACATTGCCAAGCTGTTCTGATGGAGTGATCCATGACATCATCTACTCTAAAGCCCTGGTATGCGAGCCAGCCAAGATGGCCTTGACCGGCCCGGTGGAAAGCTTGCGTGACCAGCCTGTGTCATCCTGGCAGTTAAGTTCGCAAAACTCGCCAGCATGCGCTTAATGCCTCTCTTTTTGTAATGGTGGACACGATAAGTATATTCTGATTGAGGATAGCGTCAGACTGGATTCTATCACACGCGCTTTTTTTGCAAGTCGGGCAACCGGCAGCCATGTGATACCACACAACGGCGACTTGTAGCCAGGCTAGATGGCCTGGCTTTTTTGTTGCGACTGCGCTTCCGAATTGACACACGTCCGCCCGAGGTTGTACCTTTTGGCGGCGGTTGGCTATGCGCGCCCGTAGGCCGGAGATGCCCAACGCGGAAAGTGAGCGAGCGTAGGCAAGCGGAGTGTGCGAGGCAGGGCGATGTTTGCGGGCGCGTTCGCCGAAGGCGGGCGGTGTGGCCGTTGCAGAGGAGGAGCGGAGGCGCGAAGGCCCAAGCGAGGCATTGCGAGCGCGGAGCGAAGTGGAGCGCGAGAGGCGCGCACGCCTGGCTGTTGCGAGCCGCGTAGCGGCGAGAATCAGCCGCGCGACGGGTGAGAGAGATAGTACCCTACAGTGTCAGGGCATGATGGTTAGGCAACGGCGTTCTGTGTGGGAAAGCTCGGTCTCTTGAGCCGTCTCTCTCTTGTGCTGCGACGGCGCTTGAAATTGTTTGCCTTGCGCGTGGGGATTCGGGGGATAGGAACTGGTATGCCAAAAAGTGGATTGAAAGAGGCTAGGGTGCTTGAGGAAAAAGAGAGGTTCTGTCCGGCCAGTGGATGTCGGCTGGCCCCTCGATGGGCTTGCCCAAGTACTGATACTCATCTACAGCAGCCGCTTCCAGATCATCCCAACTTGCCTGATGTTCTTTCAGAGTCTCGTACAAATCCATGCCCGCATCTTCGGCTGCTGAGGGATGGTGCACACACATGATCAGGCGGTCAGGATAACCCCGCAACTCCATCGCGTCAGACAACCACCAGTAGCGCACGGGATAATTGAGTCGCCGGGCATGCTCTATGAGGGTAACAATATCCTGTTTGCGAGTTTCGGCTTGGTCAAACACATAAGCCGCGTAGAAATGGCGAGGGTCCAAGTTCTCTCCAGATAGCTGCCCTACTTCACCTGAAGGGAGGAGTAACTCACAGATTCCCATGCGGTCATGTTAGCAACCGCTAATGGAGAAAACAAGGGATGAAAACGCACCGGGTTTTTCTACGATTTTGGCGGTCTCAGAAAGTCCATCCAGTGTCCCAAAAACGTCCGTTTTTGAGACTAGTCGCTTTCTTTGTGACATTATTCAATCTGCGCACCACCCACTGTATCGCAACCTGTTTCAAAATCAACGTCTTACCTATTGCATGATCGATTGGGTTTTGAGACAATAGAGGCCATATGTTAGTCGGTTATGCCCGAGTTTCCACTCAAGAGCAGACTCTTGATCTGCAAAAAGATGCCTTGTATAAGCTGGGCTGCGAGCGCATCTTTACTGACATTGCCAGCGGAGCCAAATCTGATCGTCAGGGGTTGGAAGCTGCACTCAAATTCATGCGCGCAGGTGATACGTTGGTGGTCTGGAGACTTGACCGCTTAGGCAGGTCGCTCAAGCACTTGATAGAAACGACAATCTCTCTCAACGAACGAAAAGTCGGTTTCAAAAGCATTACCGAAAACATTGATACCACGACCAGTGGCGGAAAACTCATTTTTCATGTCTTTGGTGCTCTTGCCGAGTTTGAACGTGACCTGATCAGAGAACGAACCCAAGCCGGTTTAGCTGCTGCACGAGCGCGGGGCAGGCTAGGAGGAAGACCAAAGGCGCCATCTCTCAATGATGCTAAGAAAATCGCAATAGCTCAATCATTGTATGATGATAGACGAAATACGATAGCGGATATTTGCAGGACTCTGCGTATATCACGATCAACGCTGTACCGCTATATTAATATACATTCTCAGACTGCCCTCCGGTAATCTTAACCAATCATGCTTCATGTTCAACCCCTTTCCTCAACACAACGCGCCCGACCCTTTGACATTACTTTGGTTGCATGAAATTGACAAACGGCGTGATGGGACTATAATTCTCTCGCCAAGTGATTTATTGGGCCTTGCACGGCGGTTTCTGAGCGCGGGCCACGTCTCCGATTCGATTCTACGCTTATTAGGCGGGTGGAGCACCTTCTCCAGGGTTGGTTGGGTTTCTCAACGAGCTGGTTATCGTATAAGACTATAGAGGCTGCATAAGCATCACCCCATGGGTTTGGAGAGCTATTCCAATAGCACCAACCAGATGTGCAACGCTGCCCAACTACAGTCGGTGGGGCGGCTCACTCTAGCAGCCGTCGGGTGCGCCCGTAATGGCCGCAGGAAAAAATGTACACTAGACTTTTACTCTTAGCCATCTGTTTCTTAACAATGAGCTTGTTTATTGCAGGATGCGGGCCAGGTCAGTTATTCGGCCCAACATTTGCCTCTACGTTCACATTTACGCCCACATCTGCCCTCACGCCAACATCCTCACCCACCTCTACATCCACGTCTACATTTACTCACACGCCAACTCCTACTTTCACATTGACTGCCACCAGTACTCCTACAAAAACACCTACTAATACGCCTACTCGTACTGCTACTCCGTCGCCCACAAGAATACTGCCAACTCTAACTCCTTTCAAGACCAATACGCCATCACCACCTACCGTAACGCCGACTTCAGATGTTTACGGAAAAATAAATGCACTCGGACAGAGGATAAAACAGTATCAGCGAAGTGAAGTTTGGACAGGGGGAAATGAATATTCTGGTTGCTATACGTGGGAGGATCTTGACCGGTTCCATGCGAGAGGTGGTGCACAAAAAATGGCTGAGACTGCCCGAGGGGAGAGAATCTTTAAAGAAGGAGTAATCGCACTGAAGCAATTACCAACTGATAAGCGAGACAATTTTCTGGCGAAATGGAATACGCCCATAGATCCAACATGGGCTCAAACTGGTAGAATAGGCGATGGAACAACAGATGCAGGTCAAACAACTGAACGTGAGATAGCCCAAGCTCTTACGGATCTTATTAAGGATATGCTCAAGTAGCGTTTACAGTAGGCAAGGGAATCCTTCCTGCTACACCACCGCAACCTAACTTGAGGTGTTGTAGGGCTACCTCTCAGCGCACTGTGAGACACGCCAGATTTTGCATGAAACCATATGGAGCCTTCGCTATGGAAGCAAATTGGCATCAGCAACTCCTAAAACTTAGTGAGCGCCTTAACCTTAATGAACTGAAAGACTTGTGCTTTATCCTGAAAGTTCAAGTGACCGATCTAAATTTCGAGAATCTGGAAGGGGAGGGCAAAAAGGCCAAGTTTGGCGCGTTGATAGATTTCATGGAGTGCCGGCAAAAGGTTCCAGAGCTTTTAGATGTTGTAGCCCAACAACGCCCTGACCTGGAAGCAGAAGTGTCTGCGATTCGAGTTGGTATCGAGAAGCCCGCGCCAGTTCCACCGCCTCCACGCCCAGCACCCCCAGTCAGGCCGCGTGGATGTATGGTCTGGTGGGGTTCGCTCAGTGACGGCTCCAAGGTAGCATATATAGGGGTGTTTGGCACGCTCCTGGTTGCGCTTATCACGCTTGTCGGTACGCTGGGTGCTCCCGTCATGACCGAGTGGGCCAAGACTCTCTTTCCCACTGCGATTGCTATGGCTACAATTACGCGGACTCCAATTGCCACGCTTACTCCAACCGCGACTCCGGCCGCTACACATACTCCACCTCTGCCCACGCCAACGCCGTGGGCACTTACCTCGGCCAACACTTTTACCTACAACGACTCCGTTTGGGCCTCAATCACACTCGAGGCTGCCCCTGACCCTGACCGGCCCACTGCCATCAAGCTCACATTCAACAATCCTGTTGCAGGCAGCTATTGCGGGTGGGGGATAAATCTGGGCGGTTTTGATGCAAGCAAAAAGTCCTCTCTCTCGTTTTGGGTCAGAGGCGAGAAGGGAGGGGAGCGATTTGGAGTTGGCATCAAAGATTTCACCACGCAGTCTGGCGATGAGCCGAAAGTGCCGCCGCTGACTGCTTCTACGACCTGGCAGCGTGTTTCCGTTCCTTTGTCCAAGTTCCAGGAGATCAAACAGCAGAATCTCTCTGCGCTGGAGGGCCTCAGCCTGGGTTTTACATACGACTTGGGAAGCGGCATCATCTATGTGGATGGGTTCATTTTCGAACCATAGTCGAAAGCTGGGCAGGATAGACTCAAGAAGCCTCGCCGAGGAAACACGAATGAAGCGCATTATTGCTCTATGGATAGCCCTGTGTGTGCTGCTTAGCGGCTGTAATATAGCCATGCCGCCCCCCGACATCGAAGCGACTGTGCAGACGGCAGTCCAGCAGACCGTCGCTGCGCCAACGCCCCGAGCCATCCTTGCAACGCCAACCTTCGAGGACAACCTGAGAACCCTGCAAGAGAAACTCTCCTCGCTGTGTTGGGTAGCCTATAGTCCAACACATTTTGACCCTGACAAGGGGCTTTATCCGTCCGAGACGGACATCCGGGAGGATTTACGAATCCTTTACAACGCGAGGTTCAGGGGGCTGGTTACCTACGGCGCAACATCCCCAAGTCAACAAATCCCGAGACTTGCTAAAGAAGCCGGCTTTGAAGGCGTGATCATGGGGGTGTGGTCGCCCACGAGCGCTGAGGAGATCGCAAACGCCAAAGGTGCGACAGCCTACGTGGATGGGTATAGTGTGGGGAACGAGGGACTTTTCTTCGGCCGATACGATTTCAATACGCTCAAGGCCACCATGGACGATGTGCGCACGGCAACGCAGAGACCGGTGGCGACCACCGAGGTGTTGAGCAGTTATTTTGGTGACGCCAACCTGAGGGAACTGGGGGACTGGGTCTTTCCCACTGCGCATCCCTACTGGAACGGCGTAAAAACTCCCCAACCAGCTGTCACATGGACACAGCAGCAATTTGTTGCTTTGAGCGGGTTATACACGGCGACTTACAAACTGGTTGTGTTCAAGGAAGTAGGGTTGCCTACCGCAGGTGACCCACTGGTCAGTGAAGCGGGGCAAGCGGATTACTACAGACTCTTGCGTGGGACTAGCGTCAAGTTCGTTTGTTTCGAGGCATTTGACCAACCCTGGAAGACCAGTCAGCCAGTCGAACCTTATTGGGGGCTATTCAAGAGTGATCGTTCGCCCAAGTCGGTCGTGAATTACATCTGTGCCCAATCTTTTCTTTACTTACCCCTGACCTTGGGGCAATCACTTGCAGGCTCATAGCCTCCTAGCCACCGCACATCGTAGCTCGGCGAGGAGGACATTAAATAGGAGGAGCAAAATGAAAAAGTGGATCATTTTAGCAACTGTGCTGGTCGTTTCTTTACTGGGGACTGCTTGTCAGTCTCCAGCAACACCTACCCCTAACATCCAAGAAACTGTCCAGGCCCAGGTGGCTGTAATAGCGACTCAAACGGCCATCGCACAAGCACAGGCCGCCATTGCAACGGAGAAAGCCGCCATTGCCGCGACCAAGACCGCCGTGACACAAGTACCTCCTTCGACGACTGCTCCGCCGAAACCAACTCCTACCCCGCCCGCCATTCCACCGGCAGCTTCTATATCGTGTCCGTTCTATGTCTATGCTGATTGGGGATCGGACAAAAACCACTACGTACCGAAGGGTTGGATGGGAGACTTGGGAGACATTCAGTTTGACGATAATTATAAACTGGATCCATCCAGGCCCAATGTCATACAGATCACCTACGCACCCAAGGGCTCGAATCAATGGGCAGGGATCTACTGGTGGGATCCGCCTGATGCCGATTGGGGAAACAAAGACGGCGGGTTCAATCTCTCTTGCGCGACTAAATTGACTTTCTGGGCTAGAGGAGAAAAAGGCGGTGAGAAAGCAGAGTTTAAGGTAGGGGGCCTCAAGAGCACATATCAGGATTCATTGCAACCGGCCCTTTCCACCGGCCCTATCGTTCTCACGAAAGAGTGGAAGCTATATACGCTTGACTTGAAGGGCAAAGACCTGAGCCACATCATCGGAGGATTTGTCTGGGTGACGAACAAGCCAAGCAATTCAGGTGGTGCTACGATCTATCTGGATGAAATAAGATTCGAGTAACTCCTTAAAAGCAAGAATGCACCTTCTAACGAGGATTAAGCCGATCGCGCTTCGCGCGGGTTAACGCGGAGCGACTTGTCTGTGTGTCATTCTGGTTAACATGGTGTGCCTTGCCATGACCGCGCGGCGGTTTATCGCAATACCGCAAAAGTCACTTCGTGTACGCGGCCTGTGCGCGATTTTATGTGACTCTGAGCGTGTTTTGAACGTGATTCACGCGGTTCCAGGCTTGCCCAAAAGCGAGTTTTGCGCCATTGCGGTTTAGAGCCTATCCGAAAACCCCGTTTTCGCCTTGAAAACAGGGCCTTTCGGGAGGTTTTCGGCTAGGCTCTTTTCCCCAGGCCGTTGGGCGGCACATGATCGTTGACATGGTCTTTGGGTAGTGGTAAAGTTTTGACTGATGCGCCACCCAGGTAAAACAACCCACAATCCACTGTGCTGCAAACGCCTTGAAAACACTGGCTTTTATAGACGTTTGTCGCACATGGTGGCAGTCGCTCAGAACGGCATCAGTCAAGTTCTACCACTACCGGTCTTTGCTTGATAATACGTATGTTACAGACGAGAAGACACGTGGTAAAACGCGTTGACAAGAACATCGGTTTGGCATATAGTATTACCAATTGCCCTATTTGTTACA
>Ga0315279_10001042_pt1 | contig 48034 bp, 41 predicted proteins | sample YL17G06_20_MG_FD_203694 | JGI IMG/M metagenome (GOLD analysis project Ga0315279, IMG submission 203694) | Sediment microbial communities from Yellowstone Lake, YNP, Wyoming, USA - YL17G06_20 | ecosystem: Environmental > Aquatic > Freshwater > Lake > Sediment | place: USA: Wyoming | collected...
GTTTCCACCTGTTGACGAGCCCTTCGAATCGTCTTATCACTCAGTTTCGTCGGTTTGGCCATGGCTGCTTTCCTCCATGGCCATATTGTACCATTAGCTCACTTTGACTGCAAATTGGAATGAGATCTCAAATCTCAAATTCAGTATGCAGCGGGGGTGCCGGCCTCATGCTTGAATCATTGAAAGCCGAAGTCTACGAGGCGAACCTTGTACTGCTTCGCGGCGGATTGGTGTTGATGACGTGGGGAAACGCCAGCGGCATCGACCGCGATCAGGGCTTGGTCGTGATCAAACCAAGCGGGATCTTGTATGAGTCAATGCGGCCGGAACACATGGTTGTCGTTGACATGGACGGGCGAACCGTCGAGGGCAAGTTGAAACCCTCGGTGGATACACCCTCGCACTTGGTCCTGTACAAGGCATGGCCGGAGATCGGCGGCGTTGTGCACACGCACTCGCATTATGCAACCTGCTGGGCGCAGGCCTGCCGGCCCATTCCGGCTTTCGGGACCACGCATGCGGATTTCGCACACGGAGAAATCCCCGTGACGGACGTGTTGACATCTGAAGAAGTGGCTCACAACTACGAGCGAAGCATCGGCGAGGTCATCGTGCGCCGCTACGCCAATCTTAGCCCACTCCATTTTCCGGGCGTGCTTGTGGCGAACCACGGCCCCTTCGCTTGGGGGTCCAGCCCTGCCGTCGCGGCGGAAAACGCCGTTGTGCTCGAGGAATTGGCGCGAATGGCGCTCCACACGATAACGATCTCGCCTGAACAGCCCGCCGTCCCGCAGTACCTTCTCGACAAGCACTTCCTTCGCAAGCACGGAAAAGACGCTTACTACGGCCAGCCAATGGGCTGAGCTGCTCCGTACAGAAATGTACGTCGGGGGTCCCTCTCGAACAATTTCGTTAACGAGTCCAGGGTGATTCTTTGTCTTGGCTTCCCGCATATTCGGCAATAAGCGGGATGCTTCCAGTTTTGGGCCCTTGGCACAGATGTTGCTCTTTCGGGGCAAGTTCCGCTCGACGAATACTGGCCGGAAGGAGAACTCATGCAACCCATGGCCACGGTGCGAACGTCGTCACTGTTCCGAATGCTGTTTCTCACATGGTTGTGTCGTCACAGAATTCACTGCAAAGTCATGACGCCGCTCTTTATGCTGGGTGGAACCGTGATTTACGCCACCGAATGGGTCTTGTGGGCGGCGTTAGAACCTTTCCCGGCGCAATCTCATCCTATCCACAATGCAGCGGTCAGACCTTCGCCCCATGATGCCTCGCCAGAGCCGTGTTTGCCCCTTCGAGTCGTTCGCTCAGCACATGGATCACGTTTAACAGCAAGCGGACGGCTATGTGCTTCTTCAGAATGCTGTTGATTTGCGTTTCGTCAAGGGTGAAAAGCGTTGTGTCGCTCAACGCGCCAGCCGTAGCGCAACGCGGCGTACGATTCAGCACAGCCATTTCCCCGAAGGCATCGCCCACCTTGCACCGCGCGATGATCTTGCCCTTCGTGTAGATGCCGATCTGTCCGCTCAGGACGATAAACAGATTGCTGCCAAGCATGCCCTCATGGAAAATGGTCTGTCCCTGTTGGAAATACACGACCTTCCCTTGGTGCAGAATATCGCTGACTTCCTCCGGCCGCAAACCCTTGAAGATGCGAATCCTCTTGGCGTACTCCTCGTATTTTTCCTCGTTATCCATAAGCTGTTCCCCGTCAATGTACAAGAAAGCGCTACATCCCTCTCTTCTCATCTTATAGCATTTTTCGCGCAAAATCGCCAGTATCGTCCCTCTCTCTTGCACTTGATCAACGGCAGGACGAGCTAGGATCCCTCCGAACGGCGTTATCGCAAGAGGATTTTAACCCGTTGCAGCGCGCGCGGAGCCTCATCATGGATGTTTTCCGCCGCTATAGAGCCGATTGGTGGTACGCCCCAAGTGTGGCATACCCCGTACGGGAGAGCCGACCCCGGTCTTCCATGTGTTATAAGTGCTTTTTTATCAGTATCTTATATTGTGTTGCGGAATGCCGTGTCAACGTTTTGGCCCTATCCGTCGTATGCGAAGATGAAGGAAAGTGCTTTCAATAAATATCACTTTCGCAAAGAGAAGACAATAAAGTCTTGACGTTCTTGCAGAAATTGTATAGTATACGCTCTTGAAATGCAGACATGGATGGTGTGGTGGTGCCTTTTCTCGAATCGTGACGCAATTGCCGGAGGGGAAACGCCATTATTGCCAAGGCCCTGACGCAACTGAAGGCGGCCACGAAGGTATACAAGATGCCGGGCGTTTGGGCTCGGCAACGGGAGGACAGAATGAGTCTGCGGATGGCGTCGTGCTTGTGGATATTTGCCCCCGGGGCGGAGCAGATGACCCCCGAAGGTTTCCGCGAGATGCCTCGTGTGCAGGAGCGCCTTGCGGCCGCAACCAAGATCAAGGGGATAAAGGCCGTTGAGATCGCGCAGACCGACATTTCCGCCGAATTTCCAATCCGTGAGCTGAAACGTCTGCTGAAGGAATACAACATGGTTTGCTCAGGCGTCTCGGCGAACTTTGCCCAGGATCGGCGCTTTACGTTGGGCGCTTTCGGGCATCAGCACCCGAAAACGCGCAACGCGGCCATCGAAGAGGGGAGGAAGGCCGCGGATATTGCACGACAACTGGGCGCGACCGATATTACGCTGCGCCTGTTCACGGACGGATTCGATTATCCGTTTCACATCGACTACGCAACACATTGGAACACGGTGATTTCGTCCATCAAGACCATCGCGAAATATGCCTCGCCGGACATCAATGTGGCAATAGCGTACAAGCCGCGCGGGCCACGCAAGTACCTGACGGTTTCCTCGGTCGGCAAGGCGTTGTCGCTGTGTCAAGAGATCGCAATGAAGAACGTGGGCGTCGCCCTGAATTTCTCGTATGCCCTTATGGCGGGAGAGAATCCGGCGGAGTCGATTGCCTTCTTGACGCGCGCGAACAAACTTTTCCAGGTTTACTTCAGCGACTGCTATCGTCTGTGGGATGACATGATGATGCCGGGAAGCGTAAACATGTGGGAGTTGATGGAAGCGCTGCTCTACATTAAGCTCTCGCGCTACAAGAACCCCATCATCATCGACATGCTTCCGGACCGCCTCGACCCGTGCCATGCATGCCAGATCGCCGTCGGCAACCTCTCCATTTTCTGGAAGAAGCTCGAGAAGATGGACGCGGCGGAGTTGCGCAAGGCCCAGCGCACGCTCGATGCCGTCGAAAGCCAGAAGATCATCCGCCGCGTCATGCTGCAAGGGTAGCGGTGACAGCGTCCACACACACAGGCTTCACATCAATGCCGGACTTGGGGAATCTGACTCATGTCCGGCTTATGCTTTCCAGGAGGTCCATATTCGGCTGACGGGAAATACGAACGGGCTGCGCGCATCGCCGTTGCGAAGGCTTGAGCGCCTCGCGAACAGGCGGTGTTCCCCGACACGCGTGGTCTCACCGGAGTTGGCGCGCGCGCTGACTGAGATCTCTTCAGAGATCGAGCGGCAGGTGGGGTTGCTCATTGATCGCCAGGGGCACATCTTCGCCGTGATGGTGGGAGACGCTCGATCCGTGCTCCTACCTGATTTGAGTTCTCATCGTAGGGGATATAGTCGGCTTTGCGGGCTGCGCCTTGTACACACACACCTTAACCACGACGCGTTGAGTGACGACGATCTTACAGACCTTGCCCTCCTCCGACTCGACCTTGTAGCAGCCATCGAAGTCTTGAACGAGGGGCTTCCCGGCTGTGTATTCCAGGCGCACCTGCTTCCGGATAACGAGCGCGGGCTTCCTTGGGAGGTGCAGCCGCCCGTTTCCATCCATGACCTGCCCGACGACTTCATCGATGCAATCGCGGCGTTGGAGGAGGAGATCGCGCGCGTTCGGAAACCGCGTCGCGCGGGTGATAATCGTGACCGGGCGATGCTGGTCCATGTTTCGTCCGGGACGCTGGCGGAGGCGGAGGACTCGTTGGCCGAGCTGAACGAGTTGGCGAGGAGCGCGGGCATCGAGGTGCTCCACCAGATCATCCAGCGGCGGCCTGTAGACCCCAAGTACGTGATGGGGAAGGGAAAACTGCAGGAAGCCATCGTCAAGGCGATGCAGTTAGGGGTGGAGGTTCTTGTGTTCGACCTGAATCTCTCGCCTGCTCAAGTCAACAATATGGCCGATTATACGGACCTGAAAGTTCTGGATCGAACCCAGGTGATCCTGGACATCTTTGCTCAGCACGCCGAAACACGCGACGGGAAGATCCAGGTTGAACTCGCGCAGCTTCGGTATCTTCTTCCACGATTGAGCGCCAAGCACACCGCCATGTCCCGTCTTACGGGTGGCATCGGCGGCCGCGGTCCCGGCGAGACGAAACTCGAGATCGATCGGCGCCGCGCACAGGATCGAATCGCCATTCTTTCGCGTGAGGTCGGAAAACTGGGAGACCGGCGCAGACTTCGGCGAGGGCTGCGGACGCGAAACGAGCTTCCGGTAGTGGCCATCGTCGGTTACACGAACGCTGGCAAGTCCACGCTGCTCAACCACCTCACCGACAGTCACGTAGTGGCCGAGAACGCCCTCTTCGCGACGCTGAACCCTGTGTCGCGGCGGCTGAGGTTTCCGCACGAGCGCGACGTGATTATCACGGACACCGTTGGGTTTATCCGGGACCTTCCAAAAGACCTGATGGCGGCGTTTCGCAGCACGTTCGAGGAACTGCACGACGCTGACCTGCTTGTGCACGTCGCTGACGCATCGTGCAAGGATTTCGAGGAGAAACATGCAGCCGTCTGCGGGGTGCTCTTGGATCTTGGACTCGAGACTAAGCCGCGGATACTCGTTCTCAATAAGATGGATCTCTGCGACGGGGATCTTCTGCACGGTCTCGCCTTGAACTACAACGGTATCCCGATTTGTGCCTGCGATCCCTCATCGTTTACCCTTCTACTCGAGAGAATGGCGCGTTGTCTGTGGTCCGAAGCCATGGCCGCGGCAAGAGGCTAAGTACGTCCATTTGTAAGTACACTGACATACTATTGGAAAAGTCCCCCCTTGAAGGGGGATTTAGGGGGATGTATGAGCGTTTGTGTGCAGCACGTCCAGAGTGCTACATCCCCCTGAATCCCCCTTCAAAGGGGGACTTTTCTGGCTTAGTCCGGAATCCGGTGTTATGCGGCTTCAATAAGCTCTCGTGCGCTTCGCGGGAGCGGTTTGATGCTTACGCGCTCTGCCGGCGGCCAATCCAAAATCCAAAATCCAAAATCCAAAACACCTTGGCGTCGGCGATTTCGATTGCGGCAGTTCTTGTTCTTCTGGGTTGCCTTCCTCTCCCCTGCTATGCCGGCGATGTGTCTGAGGCGCGTGCGGCGATGGCGCAGTTCGACGCGGAGATCAAACTCGCCCTCGATGCGCGCGCGCAAAACGACGTCAAGGCGTTTCAGGAACACCAAAATAAATCAGACGAGTATCTCAAGAAGGCGAAACAGCTTTACGCTGATGCGGGCGCTGCGACTACCGGCGACGTGGATCTCCTGCGCGAGTACGGCTCGGTACTGATGAAAACCGGCGATTTCGATTTCGCGGCGGATGTCTTTCAACGCGCGGCGAAGCGTGCGCCGGGGGACGCGGCGCTCTGGCGTGAACAGGGACGCGCCCTAGGCGCACTCGGACATGCACGTGCACGCGAGGCCGTTCAAGCCCTTAAACGAGCGATCTATACTGATCCGAACGGCCCGGATACCGCCGAGACGCAAGCATATCTGGGCCGGGTGTATCATCAAGAGGGGCTCTTTGATCTTGCGCGGGAGTGTTTCCATAAGGCGTTGGATCTGGATCCCAATCTTATTTCGGCGAGGATGGGGCTGATCGGTTTGAAGATACAGGATGGAGATGTCGCCGAGGCTGCCAATGATATCGACAAACTGGGGACGCTTTCCCCGGAGTATGCGGCCCAGTTTCCAGCTCTCTTGGCGGATTCCGTACAGCGCTTCCAGGAATCCCGGCTATGGTTCCCGGACACGGCGGAGAATCACATCGCATATGCGAAGATCCTGTTTCGAGTCGGACGACTGACAGAGGCGCTTGAAGCCGCGGAGCGTTCGGCGAGCCTCAACCCGGGTCTTTACACAACCTGGAATTTCGTTGGGGACCTCAGCGCCCAGTTGAACCGCCCGGACCGCGCCCGAGAAGCATACACGAAATCGCTCGAACTGAAGCCCGATCAGCCGATGACCCAGCAACGGCTGGATTCGCTGAAGAAGTAGTCAAGGGTATTTGGATTTTGGATTTTGGATTGACGGTGGGTGTGGGAAGAAGACTTCGCTACGCATCGGAGTCAGAGGTGGGTTCGTTCGATGACATTCCAGTTGAGGGACGAGTTCAAGAAAATGCGCGTGTGAGGTTAGTCAAGAATCTGGAATTTGGAATCAGGAACGGAGGAGTTTGTCATGCGATCTACTGGAACTCTGTCACGACGTGGCTTTCTAAGAGGAATGGCCTCGTCCGTGGGCGCTTTCACCATTGTGCCCCGTTTTGTTCTCGGGGGCGCGGGCTACAAGCCGCCCAGCGAGGAGCTGACGAAGGCGGTGGTCGGCGTCGGAGGCATGGGGACGGGGCACCTGAGCTATCCCGGGGCGCGGCTCCTTGCCGTGTGCGACGTCGATGAAGATCATTTGAAGACAGCTCTCGAAAAGGCGGGCGAGGGCGTGAAGGCCTACAAGGATTTCCGAGAGGTACTTGACCGGAGCGACATCGACATCGTCCACATCGCCACGCCGCCCCACTGGCACGGGCTGATCGCCATCGCCGCCGCTGAAGCCGGCAAGGACGTTTGGTGCGAGAAACCGATGACCCGAACAATCGCCGAGGGCGAGAAGCTCATCGAGGCCGTGCAGCGCAACGGGCGCATCTTCCGAATTAATACCTGGTTTCGGTTCCGCGATACGTTTTACGGTTTCGGAACGACGGTCACACCGATCAAGAAACTTGTCGACAGCGGCATGCTTGGCTGGCCGCTGAAGGTGACCATCGGAGAGACGACGGGGTTCGGTTGGAAATTTTACTGGAGCGGGAAAACGGACCTCGTGCCCGAGCCTGTGCCGGGCAATCTCGACTACAACTTCTGGCTCGGCCCCGCGCCATATAAGCCTTACAACCCTCACCGTGTACACCAAACGTTTCGCGGGTACTGGGATTATGACGGCGGCGGCCTCGGGGACATGGGACAGCACTACATCGATCCCGTGCAGTACTTCCTCGGGAAGGACAACGACAGTCCGGTCGAGATCGAAGTCGACGCACCACAGCAGCATCCCGACGCGGTCGGTTCATGGCGGCGCATCCGCATGAGGTACGCCGACGGGTGTGAGATCATCCTCGACGGAGAAGGCAAGGACAAGGATGCGGCTTACATCGAAGGCCCAAAAGGAAAGCTTTATCCGGGTCTCCGCTCGGACATCCCGAACTTGAAAGAGAAACTGGACCGGTTCCCCGACCCGGAACCACAGTTAACCGACTTTGAGAAGGCCGTGCGGACCCGGCAGAAGTTTGCGCTCAATGAGGCGAACGCACACCGTTCCTGCACGCTGGTCAACTTGGGTAAGATCGCGGTTCAACTGGGCCGAAACCTCCGTTTCGATCCCAAGAAGCAGCGGTTCGTCGGCGATGACGAGGCGAACCGTCTCATCCAACAACCGATGCGTGCGCCATGGCGCGTTTGATCCCGAAGGACGGGGCGAGAAAGGGATAAGCGATGAGACAAGAAAACATGAACCGTTACGCAGCGGCCGCGCTCGTTTCCTGCTTCGTTGTGATTTGCTGTGCAACCGGCGCAATAGCCGCGCCGGCAAGGGAACTCCTCGACATGTTCCCAGCGCAAAGCATTGACGAACGCGACCGGATCTGTGCGGAGGTAGTGAAGGCCGGGCCGGAATTCCTTGTGACCGAGGTCCTTGCAGCTTCTTCGACTCCCGTTCTCGATGCCAAGGTGCAGTTCCTGCTGAGCGGGGTTGCGAACTACGTGTCCCGACCAGGCGCCGCGAAGGAACGATTAACCTTTTCCGGCGCGTTGGCCCGCACTGTGGCTGATCCCGCCAAGTACCTGAAGACTCCCGACGAGATGTCAAGGAAAGAGAACCTTGCTTTCCTTATAGGCCTTCTGCAGATGGTCGGTGGCCCCGACTGCATTGATGTCCTGAGTCCATACCTGTCCGATGAGCATCTCGGTGACCCGGCCGCACGCGCACTGGTAACCATTGGAACGCCAAGAGCGTGCGAAGTCCTGTTGAAAGCATTGCCCGCCACTGCCGGAAACAGTCGGATTGTGATCGTTCAGGCGCTCGGTGAACTTCCGTGCAAGGGTTGCCTCGAGGCGATCACCAAGGAGGCTTCCACTGAAGACGCGAATCTGCGTCGGGCGGCGCTGTTGGCTTTGGCGGACATTGGGGACCCTTCGTCGGGTCCGGTCTTGGCCAAGGCGACTCAGACCGCGGCGCCATACGCGCGCGCGGATGCAACGGCGATGTACCTGCTTTACGCGCGGCGTCTGGCTGAATCCGGTCGGAAGAAGGAATGCGAGGCAGTTTGCCGGGAGCTGATGCGTACACGCACGGAACCGGCGGAGTCAAACGTTCGTTGTGCCGCGTTGAGCACGTTGGCAGGAATAGAGGGCAAGCGCGCCGTCAAGGATCTCTCTGCCGCCGTTGACACGAACGACAAGGAGCTTCGTGGATGCGCTCTTCAACTCGCGTCGAGAATCCCGGGGAGGGGCGTTACCAAGAAGTGGACCCGGAAAATGGCCTCCGTGGACCCTGGGAAGCGCGCTGAGATCCTGGCCATGCTCGGCCATCGAGGCGACAAGGCGGCCTTGCCGGCCGTCCTGTCCGGGCTGAAAGATAGCGATCAAGGCGTTCGCATGGCCGCAATGGACGCCGCGAGATCACTCGGCCGCGTCAAAGCGCTTCCGGAGCTTCTTGACGCCCTCAACTCGGCGCGCGAAGGTGATGAGATTGAAGCGGCCAAGAGTGCGCTGTTGTGCGTCGTTGACGCGGGGCACTCGAAAGCGGTCGCACAAGCTCTTCCGCGGGCGCAGTCATCGGCGAAGAAGGCGCTGATCGAGATCCTTGCGGCGCGGCGGGCAAGGTTCGAGATGGAGGTGGTCTTCGCGCAGACAGCGGATGTGGATGAGTCGGTTCGCATAGCAGCGATCACGGCGTTAGTGAGCTTAGCCAGCGAAGCTGATCTCGGGCGCGCCGTTGATCTATTGCTGAACGCGCGGAGCGATGGCGAGAAATCCGCCGCGCAAAAGACCGTTGTTACGCTCGCAAAACAGGTCGAGGATCCCGAACGGCGCGCTGACGCGATCCTCGCGCGTTTCGGTCAGTCCCCCCCGGACAAGAAGACCGTATTGCTGCCGGCGCTTGCAGGTATCGGCGGAAAGCGGGCCTTGGATACCGTCATACGCGAGACGTCCAGTTCGGAAGAAGCGGTGCGCGACGCGGCGGTGCGCGCGCTTGCGGATTGGCCCGACGCTTCCGCTGTTCCCGAGTTGTTGAACCTGTCCCGTTCGGCGAAGGACGAGACGCATCAGGTGTTGGCGTTGCGCGGCTGCATCCGTCTGATCGGCGCTTCAGACATGCCTTCGGACGAGGAGATTCGCCTCTTGCGGGAGTCAATGGGCTTCGCAAAGCACGGAGAAGAGCGGACGCTTGTGCTCGGCACATTGGCCGAGATTCGAGACATCGAGGCGCTGCACATGGCCGCAAGTTATCTGGACGACAAAACGCTTCAAAGAGAGGCGGCATTGGCCGCGGCGAAGATCGCCCTTCCACGCAACGACAAGGACAAGGGTCTCGTCGGGCCGGAAGTTGCAGGAGTTCTCAAGAAGGCTGCGGTGTTCATCGCCGACGCAAAAACTCGGAAAGACGTCGAGGACCACCTCGCGTCGATGCCGGTGCCGGACGCGGAGGGTTTCATTCCCCTGTTCAACGGCAAAGACCTGACGGGCTGGACCGGCGACACAAAGGGCTATATCGTCGAGAACGGCGCCATAGTCTGCAAACCCGGAGGGAATTTGTACACCGAGGGCGAGTACAGCGATTTTGCCGTCAGGTTCGAGTTCAAGCTTACGCCCGGCGCAAATAACGGCCTCGGCATCCGCGCACCGTTGAAAGGCGACGCCGCTTACGCCGGGATGGAGATCCAAATCCTGGACGATACCGCTGACCAATACAAGGACCTGCACCCCTATCAGTTTCATGGGTCGATCTACGGCGTTGTTCCTTGTGAACGCGGCCACCTCAAACCGGTCGGCGAGTGGAACAGCGAAGAAGTCATTGCAAGAGGCCCGCACATCGTTGTGAAACTCAACGGCGCCACGATCGTTGACGCGGACATCGAGAAAGCAAGCGCCAACGGTACGATGGATGGAAAGCCGCACCCGGGTCTAAAGAACACAACCGGACATGTCGGCTTCCTGGGCCACGGAACGGTTGTCGAGTTCCGCAACATCCGCGTCAAGGAGTTGAAGTAGGCCCCTACAAGGTCTGAAAGTAGGCTATGAAGCTGCGCTCGAAATCGTCCATGACTTGCTGCATAGGCGGGGCTTGGCCGAGGAGCGCTCTTAGTGACGTCACCGGCTTGTCCGCGATGCCGCAGGGTACGATCAGTTTGAAGTGGGACATGTCCGGGTCGACATTGAGCGCGATCCCGTGGCACGTGACCCAGTTGTGCACGCTTATGCCGATGGCGGCAACTTTCGCGCCTCCCACCCAAACGCCCGTATACCCCTCGCACCGTTCGCCGTTGAGTCCGTACGAGGCCAACTGCCGGATCAGGACTTCCTCGAGAGCGCGAAGGTAGGCCCGTATCGACGGGTTCCAGAGATTGAGGTCGAGGATTGGGTAAGCCACGAGTTGGCCCGGACCGTGGTACGTGACATCGCCGCCCCGGTCCGTCTCACAAACGTCGATACCCATGCCGCGAAGCTCTTCAGGCGTTCGCAGCAGGTTCTCGCTGTTCGCGCTTCGGCCCAAAGTAATGACCGGGGCATGCTCCAACAGGAACAAGGCGTTTCCCAACTGCCTTTCCTCGACGGCCATGCGCCGGTCGTGTTGGATACGAAGCGCGTCCTCATAGCCTACAAGGCCCGGAAAGCGTACGATCTCAACACTCCTATCCATGGGACGATTCAAGGCAGCCTATCCTTCAGTCACAAACCCACATTAGCGGAAACGACGCGCGATTGCATAATTCGCTACCCATATTCCGCCACCCATTTCGCAATAATCGACAGTCTACAATCGAAGTTCGGCAATTGCGTGGGTGCACGCTTTCGTTCGGATTGGTATACTCGCGGCAACACCTACAGGATGAAGAGGGCCGTGAGATGGGGCTGAACACTCCAGAGAGCAGACTTGTGTCCGTTCATGTGTGCTACAGCGACGCTGAAGCGGAGGTAGTGATCGCATTCCTGAGAACAAATGAGATCGATGCCGTCTCGACTTCGGTCATCGATCACTCCGTATTCCCGATCACGGCTGACGGGCTGGCCGAGGTCCGCGTACTTGTGGCGGAAGAATCCGTTGAAGCGGCGCGTTCCTTGCTTGAACAGTACAAGTCGCAGGGCGCGTAAGGAAATGGGAGAGACGACGAATGATACTTGATGTGTTGGAGAACTGGCGGCGATACCCGTGGGAAGACGAGCGGTTCGAGAAGGCGTTCCGCTTTCTGGAATCGCTTGATCTGTCGGTAGCGGACGGGAAGTGCGCAATTGAAGGTGATGACGTCTACTGCATGGTTCAGACCTACGACACGCGGCCGCGGGGCGGACACAAGTTCGAAGCCCATCGCGTCTATGCGGACATTCAATTCATGATGAACGGTGTCGAGTCGATCTTGTGGGCGCCGACTCCCGAATTGAGCGTGGTTGTACCCTATGAGCCTGATATCGAGTTCTACGCCCTAACGCCCGAGCCGACTGACATTGTCTTGAGCGCAGGTCGTTTCTGTGTGCTCTATCCGCAAGACGCACACGCACCCTGCACGATCCACGTCGCGAAGCGCAACGTTCGCAAAGCTGTTATCAAGGTGCGCGTCAGAGGCTGAGCCGCGCGTGTTGGATGCCGGCCTTAGAGCGTGTACGGAAAGTCCCTTGGCTCCGGGGTGGCATGGATAAGACGGCGTCGTATGAGTCCATTCATTGGCCACAATATCAGAAAGCGACGCCGTCTTATCCATGGCACCCAGTCCTCGGAAGCCATCCCGGAACCTTTCCATACACGTTCTTAGCGATGCCGCCGGTTCACGGGAGGAATCGGCGGCACAGTGGCAGCATCTGGGACCGGAGCATTGGCGTTGGGTTGCAGTGGTGTCGCGCCTTGTGCCCCACCAATCCCCGGGAGCCTTAGCAGTGGATTTATAGGTCTGACTCTCAATGCAGGCGCCCGCACGACCCTGAAACCCAAGACGTGCGTGTCATGAAAGTAGCCTTCCATGAAAAAATTCCGCGCGGCGGACCGGCAATCCTCGGGTGGGCTGTCGCAGGCGCCGCCGCGGATCACGTGGTACGTTCCTGAGACTGGGCCGGTGGGATCGATCACGCGGCCTGTAGGATAAGGCCCATACCAGTCTTCGCACCATTCCCAGACGTTGCCGTGCATGTCATACAGCCCCCACGCATTCGGGGTTTTCTGCCCTACGGGCCGCGCCTTCCTTTCGCTGTTGTCGGCGAACCAGCCATGCTCAGCCAGTTGAGCTGCATCGCCTTCGAACGAATAGGTGCCCGTGGTGAGGGCGCGGCAGGCATATTCCCACTCTGTTTCCGTCGGGAGTCGAAAGCTTGCGTCGCGTACAGTGTTCAGGTTGCCCAAGAAATCCCGGCAGTCCTGCCACAACACACCTGTGATAGGCTCATCGGGCTTCCCGGGCGGTCGAGACGGGTTCAGGCCCATGACGGCTTCCCACTGCGCGCGGGTGATCTCATAGCGGCTCATCCAGAACCCATAACGCAGCGTCACGATGTGCAGGCGTTCGTCGTCCTCATGACCGAGTTCGCGGGTGGGGCTTCCCATCCAGAAGCGGCCGGGAGGAATCCAGACAAACTCGATCCCTTGAGCGATGCTTACTTCGCCCGGCTGGGCAACGGGTTGTCGTTGGTATAGGATGCAGGGGGTGCGCGCATACAGATCCACAAACGGCCACGCAATAGGCCCCACAGCGAGCAAGAACCCGGGGAAAATGAACAGGAACCAACGTGTCTTGCGAATGTCGATGCGGTGCGCTTCCCAGATCGCGAAGTAGATCATCCCTATTACCAGAAACCCCAGAAGCCCCCAGGACACGAACGGCGGGAGGATGCCCCATGCCCCGAGGACGCGATCTACCGACGCCATGAAGTTGGCGGCCACCCATTGTTGGACGGGGCCCTCCAACCGGATGAGAAAATAGGACAGCGCGCACAGAGGGCCGGCGACGAGGAGAGTAAGATAAGCAGTGCGATAGAGGCGGCCCATTATCGGCGCCGCTCCTTATCGCAGGGTTTCTGGAATTCGCGCATGTAGCAAGTGAGGCCCGCGTAATACAGCAGACCGGACACGCTGGTAAGGAACGCGAGGGCAAACGGGATGAGCATCCAGAGATCGCTCTGATTGTTGATGCGCCTGTAATAGGCCCAGTCGATAAGCTGGTACGCATACTGAGGCATCAAGAACTGGATGGCATACCGAAACGCCCCAAGCAGGCCGCCGCCGATCGCCCCAACGCCCAGACTCCGCAACAGCATCCGTTTCAAGGGCGCCGTTGCGCGAAAGCAGATCGGGATCTCGATAACGCCGCCATTGGTCGTGACGACGGCTTTGCCGTGCTCTTCGGCTCCGATCGGAAGACCTCGTCCGACGAGCGTGATCTCAGCCGTAGTGGGTCCTCCTTCGATGGCAGCCGTTTCCATCACCATATGAGAGCTCTGAGCCGCACCGGACGTATCGAGAGTGATTACCCCAGACAGGTATCCGCGGCCTGCATTCGAGATGGTCACTCGCACCGACCTTGACGATTCCGTCGAGATCATGCCGGCGTCGATGGATGGAACGTCCGCAACCGGGCGCGGCCATGGGAACGTCGGGTCGAGGATGTGCAGCACGGCTTCCATCTTTCGGCCGTCGGTGATTGTCTCGTCTGTGACGATCTCATCAAATGGGCTTGGGTCCTTTAGCCGTCCCGTGCACACGAGCCACGTTCGGATCCAGCCGTTATTCAACAGGCGCATCCCTTGTTCGAAACCCCACGCGTCCTTGCCAATGCGCCCCGCCAACTCTTCCGGTGTGTGGACGTCTTCGCCGCCGAAGCGCAGAGGGATGGCTGGGTTGAAATGGCACCGTACCGCGAACAAGCCCAGTTCGGTGTTGTCGCTGTGCGCCTCAACGCACTGTTCCACGAAGCGGATGTCGTCCTCCCGATGGGGAAACACGCAGCGCATCCATTCCTCGAACTGGCCTCCGTACAAACACTGTGTCACGCGGTTCGTCAGATACGGGCTCTTTCCTACAACGCGTTCCAGATCTTCCGGCGCCTTGATAGCGTCGCCCCGCGCAAATTGGAGTGGGAGGGACGGATTCACCGTGTAGATCAACGCGAACAAGCCCATGGCGCGATGCTTTACACGGATCCGGATTCCGCCGATGCGGCGCGCCAGTTCTCGCGCTTCTTCGCTGTCTTGAAGGGCTGCTACCCAGACCTCGATGCTCCCGCTGTACAGGAGATCCTCGAGCTGTTGGCGGCATGCATCGCGGTGCTTCAGCAAGAGGTCGACAAGTTCCGCGACACTGTATACCTTGAATCGACCCACCTGGAGCGGCAGTGTCGGGTCGAGGGAATAGCGAAGTTGGAATACGGCAAGGTCCGGATTGTCCGCAAACTCTTCTTCGAGCTGCGCGATTCGCCGTCCGAGTTCCGTGTCGAAAAACATGGCCCATTGTGAGACGTAGCCGCGCTGGAGGTCTCTAGCGGCGTCGAAGTCATACAAACGCTGGGCCATCTCGATCGGTGTCGTGATCTCGGGCAGGCTTCGATATGGCACCCGCCTGCCGACGTATACGTCGTCCCGATCCGGCAAACCATCGTCGGTGAAAATCGGACGGCCCTCAAGCCAATCGAGGATTTGCCGGTAGCCCCAGCGGCTTTCCGGCACTACGCGCAAAAGGCCGTTGAGAAGCTTTCGGAATTCCTCGGACGCCACCTTCGGGCGCGGCACGTTTCCGCGGAAATGGCAGCCCAAAATCGTGTTCTTGTCCATGCCCACGAACGGCGACTTGCCTTCGACAAGATGGATGAGTGTGATGCCGAGCGCATAGTAGTCCGTTTTCGCGCTCACTTCCTTCCCATCGATGAGTTCAGGCGCGGCGTAGTCGAGTGTGAAGAACGTCCCGGTGGCCGTGCGGCGGACCTTCTCGTTCGACTCAAGGATCGAGCTTACGCCGAAGTCGCCTATGACCAAGTCTTCCTTATTTGGTTTCCGGAAGAAAATATTATTGGGCTTGATGTCCCGGTGTATGATCCCTTGCTCGTGAAGATACTGGAGACCATTGACGATCTCGACAAGCCAGGTTCGGGCCTCTGTTTCTTCGACGGGCATGTAATCCGCCAGGCTGCCGCCCGCACAGTAGTCCATCACCTCGTAAAAATGGCCCGCCCATATCCCGTACCCCTTCAATGTGATAATGTCCGGATGGCGTATGTTCATGAGCGTGTTCAGGATGTCTTGTTTGGGCGATATGTTCTCCCGGTAGAGCTTCAGAGCGACAGGCTCGCCAGTTCGCGTGTCGGTGCAGCGGAATATGTCGGCCTCGCCTGTGGTCATGCCCAGGGGGCCTTCCTCGACGCGGAAACGGTCGTCCACAAGCTCGCCGGAAGACAGCGTGATGAAAGCGGCGGTCCGCGCCTCCGGAAGGACGTCCGTGAACTGAACCGGCTCAAAACGGTTCGTCACGCCCGCTTCAACGAAGCGGTCCGTGACGGGTTGCGGGGAGGACTGATCAGGCGGGGAAGATTTGTCCTCGATGTTGTTTGACTCCATGGCGCCGTTGTCTATGGGACGGTTTCAAAGAAACGCCCCTTTCGCCTTCTACTGTTACGATACTGTAAACATCAGTCCTTACACAAAATGGCCACAACCGAAACGTTGTCGTGACCGCCGGCCTTCAGCGCCGCCTCTATCCATTCGTCCACTTTCGACTCGAGTGAAGCCGACGCTGCCGAGCAACCTTCGATCTCCTCATGTTTGAGCATGTCGTGCAGTCCATCCGAGCAGATGAGGAGGAGGTCGCCATCGCGCAACGCAGGACCCTGCCCGATGTGCAGTTGAAACGAGGGACTGCCCAACACGTTTGTGATGGTGTGTCGCGCCGGGGAGTTCTCGGCCTCCTCTGGCGTCATCTGGCCCGTCTCGACCGCAAGGCGCACGATGGAATCGTCCGAGGTGAGCTGCTTTGCGAAACCGTTGCGGACGCGATACACGCGGCTGTCGCCTGCGTGGAAGGTAAGGTAAGCCTCAGCCGCAAGACAGACGCCCGCAAGCGTGCATCCCATGTTGGCCCATTCGGAATGGCTCGCGGCGACGTTGAGAAGCGTCTGGTTCGCCCGGTCGGCTGCTGACTCGAGCGCCTCCTTGACGGCTTCAAGCCGGCTTGTGTCCTTTTTCGCGCTGTAGAACTGCGCGTCGAACGTGTTCAGAGCGAGTTTGCTCGCGGCGTGGCCGCCGGCATGACCGCCGACGCCGTCCGCCACGGCGAAGAGCATTCCGTGGCTCGACAGGAAATCGTCATCGGCGGCGAATTGCACTCCCAGTGCGCCCCGGTTCTTGATGAAGCGGCCAAGGAGGATGTGATCTTCATTCGCTTCCCGAACAAGCCCCGTCTCAGTTCGTCCATATGCTTCGAAGTGACGCATCTACCCTTCTCCGTCCCGTGCTCGCCCAACTAAAGCTCAATGATTCTTACGTTCAACACGAGATTCGACAGGATGAGCCGATCCCCGTTTCGCAGCGCCGCGCTCTGCCCCGATTCGAGCCGCTTCTGGTTGACAAACGTCGGATTCGTGTAAGTCGGTTGCGAGATCGCCGTTACATGCCAAGCGTTGTCTCGGAATTCGAACAGGCAATGGCTCCTATGGACGTAATTCAACCCCGGGAGGTTCTCGAGTTGAACGTGCGCCGAACTTGTCGGGTGAGCTTGGCCAAGGACGTTTCCATGGCGTATCTCGAACGTCTGCCCGGCGCTCGTTTCCAGATAGAGTGCTTGAGTCGGTTGCTCGAAACGCTGTGTAGCCGTGACCACGTGTTCGGGCGCGCTTGGATTCGGTTCTGGAGTCTCGGCGGGCTCAGCGGCAGGTTCCGGCGAGGCTTCCGGTCCGCGGGATGCTTTACTCGAGGGCGTAGCGGGCACCATCCCCAGGAACTCGCCATCCTGTTCGCAGGCCTCTGAAAGCTCGTCATTCTCATGGCCGCAACGCGGACAGATCTTCACGTACTTTGCCATATATCAACACACCTTCGCGTGGGGCAGACTTCAGTCTGCCCTCTGTACCTTCCCTATGATCTCTTTACGCGACTTCGGCGCTCACGCTGCCGGACTCGCCGCCCGCGTGTCTCGGCGCGGAATGCCTCGCAGACTTCGTCGCGCGTACTCGTTTCGGTGACGCCGATGATCATATCAAGGGAGCCCGTGCCCAGTCCGAGGTTGACCTTCTCGGCCGGGAAGGCGTCGACTTGCGACTTCAGCGATTGGCCGAGTTCCGTGAGGTAGTGCACGCGCTGATTTCCGGAACCTGTCAGCGGATGTTTCCTCGGGACGCGTCTACGGTAAGGACCGTCGATAAGGATATCGGCGTAATTGAGCAGCTTCGACCTTGGCCCCGCGTCCGCCTGGATTTCCTCGATGAGGTATCCCGTATAGAGAAGGACGTTCCAGGCGGGGCGTCGGGCGCGCAGCGCCGACAAGAGTTCGATAAGGGCATCCGCCTGGTCGAACGGCTCACCGCCGGAGATCGTTACCCCATCCACGGATACGCCGAGGTCCAAGATCCGGCTCAACAACACATCGACCGGCACGGGCTTCCCCGCACCGCGCGGCTGCATCTCCGGGCTGATGCACCCGCTGCAGCGCTTGTCACAGCCCGCAACCCACAACACGAGACGGTTGCCGGGTCCCAGGGACGTGACGGGGTAGGCCATGCTGAACAGAACTATATCCATCGAGTTTATGTGGAAGCCGCCGAGTTGATGCTCACCATGAGTTCGAAACGGGTCGTGGCGTCTTCACCGTTGTCCTTGAGGTCGAGCACGCGAACTATCGCGTGCGGCTGAACGTTGTGATCGAAAAGGGCGCGGCTCAACGGGTTCACCAAGGCCACGTCGATGATGTTCCGAATGCCGCGGCCTCCGTGCTGCAAGTTGCCCCGAGCCAACGTCACGAGCTTTTCGCGTGCCGGGGCCTCGATAGCCAGGTCCAGTCGTTTCGTCTCCTTGGCCGACCGCACGAGCTTCGACATGAGGAGATCGACGATCTGCTCATCAAGGGGCGGTTTGATGAAATCAAAAACAACGAAGTTCTCGCCGAATCTATTGAGTATCTCCGGACGGCCCAGCACGAAGTTGAAGTGGTTCCTGATCTCCTGCAGCACAAGGTCTTTCATGCGGGAATAAGGCATGTCTGGCGTCACAAGCACCTGCGGGGCGCCTGAGCCGGGTTCGGAACGCGCCACGGCCCCAAGATTGCTCGTGAAGATGATAATGCATTCGGAGAAATAAACGGTTTCTCCCTTGCCGTCCGTCAAACGCCCATCGTCGAGGATCTGGAGAAACTTGTCGAAGATACTTCCGTGGGCTTTCTCGATCTCGTCGAAAAGAAGGATCGAGAACGGGTTTTTCTTAACCGCATTGGTCAACTGGCCGCCTTCTTCGTAACCGACGTATCCGGGAGGCGCACCAAGAAGGCGCTGATCGGCTTGTGGCGCGGCGTATTCGCTCATGTCGAAGCGCAGGAGCCGCTCCTCCTGCCCGAACAGCAGCGACGCAAGCGCCTTGGCCATTTCAGTCTTGCCCACCCCCGTCGGCCCCGCGAAGAACAGGACGCCCCGCGGGCGGTTCGACTTGCTCGTGTCGCCCGCCGCGAGGCCGATCTTGGCCCGCTTGACGATATCCAGGACGCGCGCGACGGCGGTTTCCTGGCCCTTGATTCTCGCGCGGATGAACGACTCGGCTTCGCTCAGCTTAGAGCACTCGATCTTGTCCCATTCGCTGGTGGTGACGCCGTATTTGTACATCTCGCTTATGCGTTTGATATTCGGTACGCCGCTCTGCGGATCACAAATAGGAATGGCTTCCTTGAGCGAAAGACTGACGAGACTCCGCATCTCATAGCTGGTCAACCCTTCGGTCATATCGACGAAGTCGTGTACAAGCGCGGGCGGGGGCGACGCGTTCGGTCCTCCGGCCCCGTGAAAGTGCCGGAAGTAGCGGTTGATGAACCGGGCGCGCTCTTCGCGGTCGGGCGGCTCGATGTGGATCGATCGCGCATGCGGGTTATTGAGGTAGACAAATGCCGGGAGATCGTTCATCTTGTCGCAGACGAGCACGAGGAGATTGTTCCAACGCCCATCCTTGCGAACGACCTCGCGACTCGTGAGAGATGCCTTGAGTATCTTCGTGAACAGCGTCCGCTCTTCCTTCATCAGGCGGTCGGGCGCGGATAGAAAGCGTGATGCGAGATCGATCACGAACGCGCACGGAACGCGCGTGTTGTCAAGCGCCCTCGCGATCTTGTTGAACGTCTTGCTCCAATCCTGCGGTTCGGTTCGGCGTGCGGGAGCGGCTTGGCCGCCTTGCTCTTGCGGACGCGGTGCCTTTCCAGGCTGATCCTTCTTCGCTTTATCCTCAGGACGTTCCGAAGGGAGGTCGCGGCCCGTCTCAATCCGATGGAACAGGTCCTCCATCTCCGGCGTGGCAAAAGAGAGTTCCTCGACAGGATCGGCCCAGGCTACGACCTCGTATTTCAGACCCGTAAGATAACGGCGGAAGAAACCCACGAGATCGCTCTCCGTCCAGCGAACCGGTTCCGCCGCATCGGCGCGAATCGGAAACGACACAAGGTCGTGCACGTTCCCGTAAATGAAGAGGAGGTTCTTGATGGTGATGAAGCGCGCGAGTTCGCGCAGCCAGCGAGGCGATTCCTCATTCACGACGATCATGTTTTCGTCTCCTCCACAATGTGTCGTCACACGCATTCTATGGCCGAATGTATCCGGCAATCAATGCGCGGGTACTCCGGTTTTTCCAAAACCGGATCAAGGGTTTGGAACAATTCTGGTTTTGGAAAAACCGGACTACCCCCGCAGGTGTGGAACAGCCGCCCTCGGCTGTTGCGCCACACGCGAGGGCGCAGGTGTGGAACAGCCGCCCTCGGCTGTTGCCTCACGCATGGTTTGACAGTCGTGTGACGGATACTCCATTCTGATACGGAGCTTTGAAAAAAGGATGGGTACGAACTAACCGGAGGAGACGTGCATTGAGCGGCCATTCCGTACTCGTACATACCTTAGCGCCGGGGATGAGCACATCCTCGGTTCTCGCCGCGGGCGGCGTCTTGCTGGCTGCCGGGCTTGCTGCATACTCGCTCGCGAAGGGGGTAAAGTCGCTCGTCGAAATGCAGGTGCAGGCCGCGCAGTGCAAGATGGAGGAGGAGAAGTCAAAGTTCCTCGAATGGGTGCGGTACCAGGAAGGTCAACTCCGTCAGATGTCCGTGTTGAGGGAGATCGCGGAGGTCGTGCGCGCGGCGGAGGAAAAGCTCTCTCGTGTGGCTTTGTCCGACGTGATGACGGGACGGAGAACGTTGGCTGCCGAGGGCGGCCCGGCGCCCGTCGAGAAGACTTACCTTGGACTGGGGCGGCAGCGCGCGCACCCTGAGCAAATCCGGGCTTTGTTCCAGGAAGTGGCCGAGATTGTCAATGCGCTCCCCGCGGCCTTCCGCGAGGCGGCCGATTCGCCCTACAACACTATCGTCAAGCAGCGAGATCGGCTGGGTGCGCGTCTCGCGGCGGATGATCGCCTCGCCAGCGAAGAGATCGTGATGTTCAAGGAATTGATTGCGCGCACACTCGATGGATTCCTTAACGAGACGGTTGCGCATCAGCGCCGGCAGCAGGAAATCCACGTTCGTCTCGAGGCCGCGCTTAACGACGTTCTGCTTTACCAGCATTTGGCGCCTGCCCCGCAGCGTTCGGCGATGGATGCCCTTCGATACCAACTGACGACGCTCCTGACCAGTGGTGACGTCAAGCTCGGCCAGTTGGAGCTGCTCGAGAACCGGCTCGCGGGACTGAAACGCAAGATCGACGCGCGGGTGGTCAGCACCGCGCACCGAACAGGTCTGTCCGAGTCGATATCGCGGAATCTGTCGGATCTAGGGTACGAGACGCTCGCGGAGTTTCCCGCCGATATGGAAGGCGAGACCCTCGAAGCCACAATGCGTATCCCCGGCGGCGAACAGGTCCGCATCGCGCTACAGCCGGACAGTCAGGTGTCGTTTTCGATACTTCATGAGCGTTTGCATGGCGCAGGGAAGTTCACAAAGACGGAACTTGACCATATCAGGAAACAGGAGAAGCAGTGGTGCGGCGACTTCAAGGAACTGGTGCGCAGACTTGTCGCTGAAGGGTTCTCGTACCAGATAGGCATTGAGCGGCCCATCCCTGAACAGGCGATCAAGGTCGTTGTCGTTGAGACTCCGGAAGAGATTCTCGAAGAAGAAGCCAGGCGCCAGGACGTGCAGCAGAAGCGATACCTGGGTTAGTAGCAATGCGGCTCGCCCGGGGGGCCGCTCCGTAACCCAGGCATCTTGCGTGAAAAGTTCGCACAAGTAGGGCCGGTTTCTCCGAAACCGGACCCTACTCGTGCGTAAGGATATGAGGAGGACACGGGTATGAAGCTCTATCTGGTTCAACACGGTAAAGCCGTTGACAAGAAGACCGATCCCGATCGCCCTTTAAGCGTGGAAGGCGCGCAAGAAGTCCGGACCATTGGGTCGTTCTTCGCGAAACGGCCCTTGAGCGTCGAGCAGGTTTGGCACAGCGGAAAAACGCGTGCCCGTCAGACCGCCGAGCTCCTGGTTACAGCGGTGGGACCTAACGCGGAGCTGATCATGCGGGAGGGGCTCAACCCCGATGACGAGGTGAAGCCCGTGGCGCGCGAGCTCAGGAAGCACAATGCCGACCTCATGATCGTCGGGCACCTTCCCTGGCTCTCCAAACTCGCGGGATTGTTGCTCACCGGGCAAGACGGCGCAAGACCGATTGCCTTCACGTATGCTGGCGTCGTCTGCCTCGAACGCAGCGGGGACGATGCATGGCATGTGAAATGGATCGTCATTCCTGAACTCGTTTCAGGCTGAGGAAAAAGGCACGGAACTTCCGGGAGTAGAGACCGCATCACGGTTCCCGCTTCCTCAAATCCCCAATCCGCAATCCCCAATCGTCAATCCTGCGCTGCTATTCCTTGATCTCCCGATAAAGCACCCACGTGGGTCCCGCCGAACCTCTATCGAGATAGATCTCGAACGTACGACCTTCCGCCGTACGGACGGCGAAATAGTTCCGATGCCTGCGAAGACGCCAAGTCTTCTTGCGCGGCGCGCCGGCCGGGAATCGAAAATCCTGCCAACCGCGGAGGATCTTCTCGATGTGGAACACCTGGCCGCGCCAGGTGAAAACCACGGGCCGCGCGACTCCTCCCTCGCACTCGACTTCTATCTCTTCTGAGTAGGCCGGCATCGCGAATCCACACAATGCGTTGACCGCGCTTGATCACTTCCGCATGATGACCGCAAGGCGGTCAGCGATCCATTCCGCCTCGCGCGCAAGCCCTGCGGTTTCATAGTAACGCTTTAACTGCTCGTATCGGGCCAAGACGTCAAAACCAATGCTCCACTGTAACTTGTGCAGGCACACTGGACAGAGGTGAAGGGGCCGCGCATCGCTCTCTTGCAGATGGTTCGAGCCGTTGAGAACGCAGCGATAGTAGATGCAGTGGGCAAGACCGAACATGTGGGCCGTCTCATGGGCCAGAACGCGGCAACTCCTGCGCAGGAGGACTTCCTGATAGTCGTTTCCTCGCGCGTCTCCATAGAAGGCGGGATCGTATCGGGCGAAGCTGTAGACACCGACGCGGTCCTGCAATGAGGCTTGGCCGAAAACGAAATTCCACGATGGGTCCGGATACAAGTCTTCCATCGTGATGGCGAGTTCGCAGAAAGCATCAGGCGGGAGATGGCGCTTAAGCACCGCCAGCACATCCCCCGTCAGGATCTGGCGTTTGTGCGTGTAGGAGTTGACGCGCGTTGTCAAGGAGGAGGTGTCGAGGCCCACGGGAGGAAGCAACGTCACTTCCATGCAGAAGTACGCGGCGGCAAACGCCCGAAGACGCTCGAGAAGCAATGATTGGTCTGTCCCAAACTCGCCGAGAGGTTGCAGGTAAATCTCTGTTCGCGTCTTGTCGGGGCGGTTCGGGTGCGAGCTGACGAACTCCTCGAACGTTTGACCCGGCTCGCGATGCACGGCCAGCCAATCGCCGGTTTGGGGCACGGGGATCGGCTCAAAACTCGCGCCAGGGTCCAAAGCGCGGCGAAGCACTTCCGGCAGACTGTCCGTGGGGCCGATCGCTTGCAAAGACTCGGCTTTCGAAGGCGGCTCGAATCCGGTCGCGGGTCCCATGGTCAATGCCCCAAAGAGCGCTGTGATGACGGCCAACCTTTTCATCGAGGTTATCCTAAACCTTGCGTCACAGCCACTCAATAGGTACTGTTTCCAATCGAGAGGAGGCGGCCCCATGGGAAAGGGTTCGCTATACATAGGCACGAGTGGTTGGAGTTACTCTCACTGGGCGAAGGGGCGTTTTTATCCGTCAGGGATGAAGCAAGGCGAATGGCTGCGATTCTATGCGGGCCGGTTCGGCGCCGTGGAAGTCAACATGACTTTCTATCATCTGCCCAGAGAGGACATGCTCCTACGGTGGAGAGACATAGTGCCGGAGTCCTTCCGGTACGCCGTGAAGATGTGGCGGCGGATTACCCACGATAAGCGCCTGCGAAACTGCTCTGAGGAACTGGCGCTCTTCCTTCGAACCACCGACATTATGGACGCAAAACGGGGACCTATACTCGTGCAACTTCCTCCTTCGTTTCGCGCGGATGCGCACTTGCTCGATGCGTTTCTGTGCGAACTCCGGGATCTCTGTGCCAAGCGTCCGTGTAAGGTTGCGGTCGAGTTTCGGAACAAAGAGTGTCTCTCCGACGCCGTCTGCCAGGTGCTCGACCGGCATGATGCGTCGCTGTGCCTAAGCGACTATCAGCGATGTACGGTGGATGAGCCAAACGCTGCCGGCATGGTCTACGTCCGCCGCCATGGGCCCGCGGGACGCTATCGCGGGTGCTATGCGGCGGAGCATTTGGCGCATGATGCCGAGCGCGTGCATGAGTGGCTGAGCCGCGGACGCGAGGTTCACGTCTACTACAACAACGACATCGAAGGGTATGCGGTGGACAATGCCGCACAGCTCATTGAAGCAGTGCACGAACTTGGGCGTTAGCCCGCAGCCGACGTGCGCTCACGACACCCAGGAGCGTTCGCGGCTCAGGTCTGAGGCGAGTATGCGCTTTGCGATCTCGGCGTCCTCGACGATCTGGAAATCGAACATACCTACACAGACGAAATCGGCGCCGTGCTCAAATGCATACCGAAATCCGTCATTGGGGTGGATGGCGCCCGCGCCAAGGACCTTGAACGCGATCCAGGGCTTCTTGACGCTCTTCATCACTTCCCTCGTCTGCTCGGGGGTCTCATCCCAAACGCTGTCGTGCCGTTCCTGAGGGCCGGCGGACCAGTAGTTCTTCGCGTTGAAGGTCTTCATGTAGAAATCGGAGCGGATGCCCAGCTTCTCACACTGGATCACCACCTCAATGGAATGGGCGCCCATCCCCGCAATGACGCTGTTCGCCTTGATGAACTCGATGACCTCGCCCAGCCTGTCCAGGTGCCCGTTCTTCACAAAGGCGTCTCCCGTCTCGCCCTGAACGTATACGCCGATCGCGCCGTTGTCAATCGCCTTCTTCGCGTCTCCCGTCAGGTCCTGTTCGCGCGGCTTGATTTGGGCTATCCACTGGATGTTCCCCTTTCGTTCGCGCCAGTAATTGTTGATGATGCGCAGGGTGTTGGGATCAAGACGGAGGATAGCCGTATCAATGCCGTTTTGCTCACAGATCATAAAGGTCTCGAAGACCTTCTCATCTGTGAAGTAATGCTCAAGGAGAGATGACACGTACATAAGGTCGCGGCTGTGGGAAAACCCGCTGATCAGGTTGCCGCCGCAGACAAGCCGGCCCATTTCAACGCCGCCTATCTTGCCTTTCGGCATAGGCTTGCCCGACGGTGAAACGGACGGGACCGTCTCCTTCGACTCATCTTTGGCCAGCAGTGCTTTCTCCTCGAATCCGAAAGTCAGAACGGCGCCTGCGGACGCTGCGGCCGTCGTTTTCAAGAAACCTCGACGATCAACACTCTCCAACATGGCAGACACCTCACGAATCGCATCATGGACTTTTGTGCTTGCCAGTATCGCACATCCAACGCACTTCCTCAAGGGAATCTGAAGCCTGGAGTATCGAATTGCGGACTGGCGTCCAAGAGGTCCGACAAGTCCGACTCGTCCGACAGGTCCGATTTGTCTCAGGATGCCTGCGGTGAAAACGGGCGGCAACTAATGTTATACGTATGCACAGTCCGAACTTGACGATTGTCCTGGAGGGCCAAACATGTTGTTGAGAGCGACGTTGTGTCTACTGATGTTGGAATGTGGGGCCGTCCGAGCGGCTTTTGCGGAAGAGGCAGACGGCATCGTGGGACAATGGTGGACGGAAGAAAGCGATGCCCGATTCGAGATCCTCAAACAGGACGGGAGATATTTCGGGAAAATCGTGTGGTTGAAGGAACCCCTCTATCCGGGCGACGACAAAGAAGCAGGCCGGCCGAAGCACGATCGCAAGAACCCTGACCTGTCAAAACGTGACCAGCCTCTGGTAGGCATGCTTATCCTGAATGACTTCGAGTACAAAGGCGGTAACAATTGGTCGAGCGGCACGATCTATAACCCGGAGAACGGGAAGAACTACAACGCAAAGCTGCATCTCGAGAACAAGGATACGTTGAAGGTGCGCGGGTACATCGGCATCTCGCTGATCGGCGAGACGACCGTCTGGACGCGGTACGAAGAGCCGGCGAAGCCGGCGGAGGAGAAGAAGCCGGAACCCGGCAAATGAGAGGTCGCCCCATCGCGGGAGAAGAGGGATGCTGGTTCGAATGGTGCTGAGATAAGATACAATCAATTGACGGAGTCGCCGTTAACCGGCGGAGTCGCCTATTAGCCCGCTTCAGCGGGCTCCTCTTTGCACCCTCCTTTAGGAGGGGTGGAAGCGATGAGCCATGCGCAGGAGGGCGCTTCAGCGTCGCTTCTCGAAACGCTTCAGCAAATGCATCGGGCTAAAGCGGATCGAAAAGCCACGCTGAAGCGCGCTAAACCTGAGAGCAGCTCCAGCCCACCCCGGTTGAAACCGGGTGCAAAGAGGAGCCTGCTGAAGGCAGGCTAATAAGAGGCTTACGCAGGGCAGTTCCCGTTTCTGTACCATTCCGCGGGCGTAGCGCAGGCCTTAACTTAGTGCCATTCGATGCTGATTCGCCATTTGAACGCGGATATGCCGCAGTGATCGTGTGCGCTCTGCACGCGGGGACCCGGAAAGGAGAAAGCGATGTTTCAGTTTGACATGCCCTTGGACCAATTGAAGACCTGCATGTTCCCTCAGAAGAAAGAGAGGGACTTTGACGATTTCTGGAAGAGAATGTTGGCCAGGAGCCGGGAACAGCCATTGCAGCCGATGGCGGAATCGGTCGAGTACGCCGTGCCGGACGTGCGCGTGGAAAAGGTGTCCTTTGCGGCGCTTGATGGGGGGCGGATCGTGGGGTGGTCCATTACGCCGGTGAAGGTGCGACGCCGTCCCACGCTCATCTTCTTTCACGGGTACAGCGGTGATAGGGGCCGAATCGCGTATTACCTGATGTGGGCCCTCCAGGGCTTCACGTGTCTCACTTTCGACGTGCGCGGCCAGTGCGGAGAGAGCACGGACTTCGCGCAATATCCCGGCGGCCGCAACTCGGGTTGGATGACAAGCGGCATTCTTGAGCCGGAGACCTATTACTTCGCGCGCTGTTACGTTGACACAACCCGCGCCATCGATTTTGCCAATACGTGTTTGGAGGTGGACCCCCAGCGGATCGGGACCGCGGGTTGCAGCCAGGGCGGAGGACTGTCCTTGGCGTCAGCATGTCTTGATCGCCGGACGAAACTGTGCATCGCTGAAGTTCCCGGATTCTGCCACTTCTCGCGGACGTTGGAGATCACCAGGGCGGCGCCGTGGACCGATTTGATAACGTACTTTGCGCGCAGGCCCCAGGATATCGAGTGCGCTATGCGGACGCTTAGCTACGTCGAGCTCAACAACATGACGGATCGGATTCAGCGTCCCACGCTGATCTCCGTCGGCCTCCAGGACGAGCTATGCGTGCCATCGAGCATCTTCTCGGCTTACAACCGTATTGCCGTCCGCGAGAAGCTCCTTGAAGTGTTTCCTTACAACGGGCATGAGGCCAACCTCAACATCGAGACGATGATCGCTTGGGCCAGAAAGCATCTCTTGGAGAAATAGAGGCTGTAAGCTGTAGGTTGAAGGGCTACTTGTAGAACCAGGCGGCGGGAATGATCTTGAGGAAAAGGGAAAGGCCGCCCTTGTAATTGAAGTAGGTGAGCAGGGCGTTCTCGCCGACCCATGTCACGGCTGGATAGGCCCAGGCGTCCCCCGGTCCCTCTTCAACGTTACGGAGAGACTGCCACGTTTCGCCCTCATCCTTCGAGACCGCCGACGTCAGTGGGTTGCGATCCTTCGCGCCGGGATTGTGGTTCCAGATCGCAAGGAGATCGCCGGTCGTCGGGATGCGGCTGACCGAGACCGGCGCGGCCGTGCCGGCGAGCGGCGTCGCGACAGGCGTGCTCCAGGTCTCGCCGCCGTCAGTCGAAATGCTCCTGAACTGACCGCCGAGTTGCGTGCGTATCAGCATCATCACGCGGCCGTCCTTCAACTCGATGCACGCAGGCTCCCAACACTCGCCGCCCGATGGTCTGACGCGCCGGCTTTCCCGCCACCTGTTGCCGTCATCATCCGAGAGATAGCAGTAGCTGTCGCCGCCCTCCCATGCCTCCAACAGTATGCGGCCCGATCTGAGGCGGATGCAGCGTCCGTTGGTGAGCCCCGTGTACTTTGCGTCCGGGCTCAGTTGCTTGGCGGCGCTCCACGTCTTCCCTTCATCTGGCGACGTGCGCATCATCACGCGACAATCGGTGCTCTCGGTATTCTTCTGGCAGTAGAACAGCGCTATACGCCCGTTCTTGAGCCGAATGAAATTCACTTCCATCACATTGCAGCCGCCGTCGTTTTCGACCAGCGTGTACTTATTGCCCCAGGTCTTGCCGCCGTCCTTCGAGATGACTCCTGAGATGCGCGCGGGACCATGATCCGCGCCGTTCCCGGCGTAGAACTCCGTCCATCCCAGCAACAATGAACCATCCTTGAGGGAGATAATGGCCGCCTCGCTGTTTCTCGGATTCTGAGGTCCGACCGGCGCAATAGCGATCTTCTGAACCGCTTGCGTATCCATCTGTGGCCCTTCTCCTGAGAAAATCATTGCAAAAGCGCAAAATACCATTAGTGCCATTCTGCAAACCCCTTTCTTTGTCTTGCCGTTTTGGTGCGGGATCGAGCGCGGCGGAGAAGAGCGAGTAGACCGGCGGAGCAGACAAAGATCAGCAGGTCTCCGCTCGCGTGTCGTTCGGGCGGGTAGGGCAGCGAGCTCCCAAAGCAACTGATCCCATCCGGGAGCTTGGTGTAAACCGCAGTGCTTCGGTACGTCTCATTGGCAATGATGATCACTTTCTGATCCGGCGGCTTCCTCCATAACCGGAGGAAGCTGAAGCGAACTATGTGCTCGCCCACGGCAAGGTTGTCCACGCCTTCGCCGCTTTTATGCCAGCCGCCGCCGTCCACGCGCCATCGGGCGCCTGCGATCGCAGCTTCCACAGGGGATACCAAACAGACAAGCGAACCGGCCTCGACCGGCTCCCCTTCCCCTTCGCCCTCACCGGCGGATTCGTATTCGAAGGCGCCTATGTCCGCGGCTTTGCCCATCGGGACCGGCGCTTCGGCCAGGTCCCGCGTATAGCCGAGGTCAGCGCCGCGATCGATGCACGGCGATTCCGCCTTCAGCCGGAAATCGACCGCCTCGACGCTCATGAAGCGCGGGTCGGCAAGCCGCGAGTTGATGTCCTGACCGCTGCGGGTCCGCCACAGCGCGAAGTCAGACATATTGTAGACGTCCTCGCCGGTCTGCCAGACGAAGGACGTCGGACCATCCGGATAGTAGGTGTTATGGTCGAAGACCGTGTTGATGCCGGCGTAGTGATACATGAGAAACCGGTTCGCAGTGTAAACGATGTTGTTGCGCACGACATTGTCGCGGGTCTGAACGCCTCCGACGGCCACCACGAGAACACCGAACATGTCGCTGTCGACGACCGTGTTGTTTGAGATCTCCACGTTGCAGAAGTTGAACGACTGAATGCCGCAATACTCGTTGTATATGAGGTTGTAGTAAGCCTTGTTGCCGGTCGATTCCGTCAGAAGGTTGCCCCAGTAGTCCGCCCCGTCAAACCGGATGCCGCCGCTGCCGTATTTCCGGCCTTGGTTGGTCGAGGCGGCCGGGATGCTCGGATCGTTGTACGTATCGTGCTGGTCGTGGACAATATTGTAACGAACGATATTGCCGTTGCCGACCATGATGAGGTCTATCCCGAACCGGTCATCCACCTGTTGTGTGTTCTCGTAGACGAGATTGCCCTCGATGCGGTTGCCGCCCGCCGATGACTGGGCAACGCGGATGCCGGATCGAGCGCTTCGCGACACGAAGTTTCCTGTGATGGTGTTGTTCGAGCCCCCGAAGACGACGATCCCTTCGTGACCGCTGCCATACACTACGTTCTTGCTGACCAAATTGTTCCTGCAGTGCTCGCCCAGCAGCAGGATGCCGCAACCGTCAAAGTCTTCTTCGGACGACGCGCTGCTTCGGAACGTGTTGTGCAGAAAACAGTTCTGGACCGTGTTACGTTCTCCGGCGCCCTCTGTCTCCGATGAGATCGAGATCGCGGCCGCACCCATGTTGTCGTAAACCGTCAGACCATCGAGCAGCACGTCATTAGCTTCGGAAAGGTACACAGGATCGAGGGCGTATCGGACGGTGAGGTCTCGGAACACGACGTGACTCGACCCTGTTACCCCGAGTACAAATCGGGAGAGGACAGCATCGATTTCCTTGGTGACGCCGCTCGCGTAAACCGTCAGGGTGTCGTCGGACCAATACCACTCGAAATCCCCATCAACATCCTGGATGCTGGCCTGCTCCATCCCTCTCACACCATCAAAGACGACCATTGCCGGTCGGCTGGTAACCACGGCGGAGTATCGGTTGCTGTCCTCGACGGTCCAACCGAAAACGGGAACCGCGCCCGTGAAAATGGGGCTTTCTCCTGTGCCGTAAGCCCCGAGAGTTATGGGATTGCCGGCCTTGCCTGACGTTGCCAGGAGAAATTGGCCGTTCCAGATCCCTCCGCGCTTGAAAAGGATCGTGTCGCCGGGCCCGAGCGATACCTCGCCGACCCTAGGGAGTGTCTGCCAGGCGGTCTCCGGCGTCAGGCCATCGTTGCGATCATCGCCGCCGGACGAGTCAAGGTGGTAGGTTGCGGCCACGGCGGGCACGCAAACGAGGGCGGTCAAAATAAAGAGGGTTGTCGCACCCGATCCTTTTCGACTAGTGACGTTCTGCATGAAGCCGTCCTGGGATTCCAGACTTTTCAATCCTGACTTGCCTGTGTGCACCTGAAAGGCCACCCCTGCTCCCAGAACGAAACAGATCCCTACACTGACCCTCTAAATTATACTAGGAGATGAGAGCCCTTGCAAAGGCTGCGCGGAAAAAAAGAGATAAGTCCGCTTCTCGTCGTCGGGTTTCCGCACCTAAGAATGGTATGATGTCGGCGCAGCCCGGCCGGGGCGCAGTACCCCGAGATATAGGCTTCGATTTGGAGGTGACCAGTTGCGTTGTCGGCAGAGAGCGGGAGTCGCCTCTTGGGCGGTGTCCACTGTTCTTGTCTGCTTGTGCTGCCACGCCGGCGAGTATCGCAAGGACGGCAAGGTGGTGTATGTCGGCTATGGCGGCCGGGAGCTGAAAATGACTTTGCGTTCTCCAAAGGACAACGGCAGCGGGCTGCGCCCGGCCGTTGTGTTGATCCATGGCGGTGCCTGGTTCTCTGGGACTCGACACCAACTGCATTGGTATGGAAAACGTCTTGCCGAGAACGGCTACGTCACGGCCGCCATCAGCTATCGGATGATGCCGCGCTATCCGTTTCCGCATTGCCTCCACGACGCCAAGAGCGCGGTTCGATGGCTGCGGCTTCATGCGCAGGAGTATCGTATTGACCCGGCGCGGATTGCCGTGCTTGGAAACAGCGCCGGGGGCCACTTGGCGTCGATGTTGGCGACGACGCGCCCGGCCGACGGGCTCGAAGGAACCGGGAATCCCGGCGTCTCAAGCGCCGTGCAGGCCGCCGTGGTGATGTACGGCGTAAGCGATCTTGCCTACTACCGCGATCCGAAAGGGTACATCGGGTTCGGGGGGATCAGCCGCGCGTTTGTGCAATCGTTTGTGGGCAAGGACCCGACAGGGACAAAGGACCCTTATGCAGCAGCATCTCCCTTGACCTACGCGAGCCGCGATACGTGTCCAATGCTGTTTATCCATGGGACAAAGGATCACTTCGTACCGTACGCGCAGAGTCTCGCTTTTTGCGAGAAGCTTCGCCGCCTGGGCGTTCCCACGCGTCTCATCACAGTGCCTTACGGCCATGCCTTCGATTTCTTCCATCCGCGTGCCCGCGCCAACGTCTTTGTCGAGATCCTTTCCTTCCTGAACGAACACCTCAACCAGCAGAGGCCGTCCAAAGCGGACAATCCACAACTACCGGCAGAGCCGACAGGATGAGGAAGGCATCTGAAGGCGAAAGTGTCCTTTTCGTCCCTTTTGTCACTTTCGTCCTTGAAGGAGGGCGTGGCCGCTTCTTTCTGGGCTGACCCGGATAATCTATCCGTTGGCCTCTCTTGGACGACTATCTTATGCCACCGGTTCCGCAGGCGGCTGCTGAATCAACAGCAGCGCCCTCTCAATCAACTGTGCTTCCGTCGTGTCCTCTGTTACCGGCATCCAATGCACGCGCGGGTCTCCGCGGAACCACGTGAGTTGTCGCTTGGCATAGCGGCGCGTGTTCTGTTTCATCAGATCGACTGCTTCTTCGAGTGTGCACTCACCTCGAAGGTGTGCCGTGATCTCGCGGTATCCCAACGAGCGCAGCCGCTCAACGTGTTCCGCGTAACCGCGGGCTATGAGGCCCCGCACCTCATTGATCAGCCCTTGCCCGATCATCGCGTCGACGCGGGCATTGATCCGCGCATACAGCACGTCCCGAGGATAGTCCGGGGCCACTTGGACCGCGTCCAGCGACGTACTGGTCTCGTGATGTTCGCGATGCAGCACCGAAAGTGGCGTCCCGGTCAACTCGAATACCTCGAGCGCGCGGACAATCCGCCGAAGGTCATTGCGGTCTATGATGCGCGCGTAACCCGGGTCCGCCTCCTGCAAGCGCGCGTATAGGCCGGGCACGCCAAGCTCCTCCGCCTCGTCCTGCAACCGTTTTCGGATGGACTCATCCTTGCCGGGTCCCTGGAAAAGACCATCAATCAACGCGCTGATGTACAGTCCTGACCCGCCGACAACGACCGCCGCCTTTCCACGCGCATTGATCTGAGCGACGACCTCGCGCGCCAATTCCTCGAAGGTGCCGGCGGAGAAGTCCTCGCAAGGTTCAAGGAATCCAACGAAATGATGCTTGACCCGGCCGAGTTCGTCCGGAGTGGGGGAGCCGGTGCCGATTTCCATGCCTCGGTAGAACTGCATCGAATCCGCGGAGACGATCTCCGTTTCCAGGCGTTCCGCGAGTTGGATTGCAAGCGAAGTCTTCCCCGAAGCCGTAGGACCAACGACCGCCACGATTCGCGACCGTGTTGTTTCGAAACCCGAGACCCGAAACCCGAAATCCGAAACCGGACCAGTCACTGCTTCCTCCGGAAGCTCTTCTCCATCTGGACCTGCGTCAGCTCGATGATGATGGGGCGCCCATGCGGACATGTGTACGGCGGACGCAGCCGGCGAAAGCCTTCGAGCAGGCCGCGGCGCTCCTCCGGCAACAGGCGGTCGCCCGCCTTGACGGCGCCGCGGCACGCTTCGACGGCAAGTCGAAGCAGGTCGGAGACGACATCCTGCCGGTCGAAGAGGTCGCCTTGAGCGAGCTCGTCGAGCACGCGATAGACGGTGTCCGGCACGCGCGACTCGTCGTATAGGTGACAGATGGCCGTCACCTGGAACGTCGTCGGGCCGAACGGTTCGATCTCGATGCCCAACTTGGCGAACAGGCCGATGTTGGATTCCAGCAGCTTCGCGTGCGAAGGCGGCACATCGACCAGCAGCGGCACTGCAAGCTGCTGCGCCGCATAGTCGTGGTCCTCGAGGTCCCCGCGCAAGGCATCGTAGGTCAACCGCTCATGCAGCGCGTGCTGATCGATGATGAGGAGGCGATCTTCTTCAGGGACGACGAGGTACGTGTCGAAAATCTGCAGCGGCGCATCGGGCAAGCGCCCAACAGGCTCATACATCGCCTGCGGCTGTACTCCCTCCACTGCATGCCTGGTTTCCTGTTCGATAAACTCCGTTTGCATGGCCTGCGCCGGTGACGCCGCCGGCGGCTGCTTATGGCCGGCAACCCTTTGCTCCGGCAACGTGGGCAAGTCGAACTGTTGCGGCGCGGGAGCAGGAGGAGGCGCGGCGGCGGGTCTCTCGACCTCGGCCTCGATCTCGGCGAGCCGATCCCGGATGATCTCGCGCAAAGCGTCATGTGCCGCGCGCTCGTCACGAAAGCGGATCTCTCGCTTGGTCGGATGAATGTTTACGTCGACAAACCGCGGATGTGCCTCCACGAGAACAATCCCCACGGGATAACGTCCGACGGTTAACAGGCCCCGGTATCCGTCCTCGAAGCCGTACTGCAGGGCGCGGTTGACCACCGGGCGCTTGTTCATAAAGAAGAACTGATGGGAACGCTGAGAACGCGTCAGGCCCGGCGCACCGATGAGACCTCGCACCTTGAATCCGGCCTGCTCGCCCTCGAGATCGAGCATTTCCTTGACGAAGCTCAGACCCCAGATGAGCGCCACACGTTCTCGCAGAGACGCGTTCTCGGGAACGTCAAGCAGGGCCTTCTCGTTGTGAAGCAACTGGAAACGTACGCCCTCATGCGCGAGCGCGTGACGCTGAACAACGTCGATGCAATGGCTCAGCTCGGTCGTGATGCCTTTCAGAAACTTCCCGCGGACGGGCGTGTTGAAGTAAAGGCGGTTCACGGTGACGCGCGTTCCTACGGGCGCGGCGGCGTGCGCCACGTCGCGGAAGATGCCGCCGTCGATCCGAATGCGCACCGCCGACTCATCCCTAGCGCGTCGCGTCACTAGCTCGAAGCGGGAGACCGCAGCGATGCTTGCCAGGGCCTCTCCGCGAAAACCCAGGGTGCGGATCGCGTCGAGGTCTTCCGCCTTGCGGATCTTGCTCGTGGCATGACGCTCGATGGCCAGCATCGCGTCCTGCTCCGACATGCCGTGGCCGTTGTCGAGCACCTCGATGGTCCTGCGTCCAGCCGCTACCAGCCGCACAACGAGCCGCGTTGCGCGGGCGTCCAGCGAGTTCTCGACCAACTCCTTAACCACTGACGCCGGACGTTCCACGACCTCGCCTGCGGCGATCTTGTTGACAAGATCCTCCGGCAGAATTCGGACCGATGGTATGGACACATTTACACCCATGCGCTAGAACCCCGGCAGTAAGCAACGCCATTCTAGTACGCCGCAGCCACGGCAGACAAGGGCGCTCGGAATCTTGCCGACACTCCCCTTACTTCCGCAATCCCTGCAAGGAATATGCTGGTAGCTTCTTGTCGGCAAAGACCGGTTTGAAGCGCGCGAAACGCTGGCGGCCGTTGACCACGGGGACGCTCGCCCAATCCTCGCCCACGAGTGGTTTGGCGTACCGGATGAAATCGTCCGTCACGTCCACTCTGTTCGAGGCGATCCATTCCTTCGGGAAGGCGCGTTCGGCATTCGCGACTTTCTCCAAGGGAACTTTGTCGTACTCGACGCTGTAGATGACGCCGGGCTTGCGAAGGATCGTGGCCATCCAGCCGTTCTCGCCTTCGAGGGCGATGAGCGCTGCCTTCTGGCCCACCTTGTACGCTTCGTCAAGATCGACGACGGATGCATAGACGCACGTGTCGCGCTGGTCCGTGCCCGAGACCTGGCCGCGCGCCGCGCCCGGCACGGGAAGCTTGCGGTCATTGAGCATGTTGACCACCTGCTGCGCTACCGTGGTTGTTGATGCGCTGTACTGGGCGTGGCCGAAGCTGTCTTTGGTGAAACCCAAATCGCCCAGGTCAAAGCCTTCGCTCACAACCAATATACATCGTCCGTTGCGTTTCAACTCATCCGTGACGTTGTCGCACATCTCTTCCGCAGTGACTCCCGCCTCCGCCATGTAGATTTGCAGCGGCATCTCGCGCCTCGGGTCGGCGAGCCGCGCCGCCGCGGGGATATATCCGATCTTCCGGCCCATCGCCTGCAGAACGAGCACGGGATCGGCGGGACAGGACCCGGCGTTCTCCTCATTGGCATTCTGGACGATTCCCATCCAGTATCGCGCCACGCTGCCGTAACCCGGGGTGTGATCGATCAGCTTGAACTCGGAGTCGCCTACGTCATTGTCAATAGTCTTGGGTATTCCGACCGCGATGAGGTCCAACTCCTGCTCATTAGCAAGGATGCTGACCTTGTGCGCCGTGTCCATCGAGTCGTTGCCGCCGTTGTAGAAGAAGTATCCGACCTTGTGCGCCTTCATCACGTCGATAACGCGCTTGAAGTCCTCGATCTGATTCTTCTTGAGCTTGTAGCGGCAGGTCCCGATCGATCCCGCGGCGGGCGTGTATCTCAGCAGCGCGACCTCCTCTTCGTCTTGCGCTGACAGGTCAAGCAACTCCTCCTTCAAGACCCCTTCAATCCCATGCCATCCAGCATAGATAGTGCCGAAGGTTTCCGGGAACATCTTGCACGTTTCGATGACCCCTCTGAGCGAACTGTTGATGACCGGACTCGGCCCGCCCGATTGCGCAACAATGACGTTTCTACGCATAATCGTTTCTCCTTCTGCTCGCCACAGCAAGATACTGGCAACAAACGCCGGACAAACAAGTGCCAATTACTCATCACCAAGCCACCGGCTCTGCCGTTCGAGCACGAGTATTTGATGTATCGAACATGTTCCCCCTTTGAAGGGGGGTAGGGGGGATGTTCTCTTTCGTCTAGCGGTCGCTTTCAGCGCCAATTCAACAACCCCCCTACCCCTCCTCAAACGGTGACTTGTCTGTTGCGGTATGGTTGCTGATCATTTGCGGGATTCCCTTCCGATAAACCCGTTCCTGTCCTTGGCCTCAACCTTCGTCTTCACCCGTAAGATCGCCTCATCGTCCGGATGACGGGCAAGGTACGCGTTTAGGCATTGTAACGCGCCATCGCGGTCACCGTTCAGGAACAAGGCAATGGCAAAATTCGCCGCAATGCTGGGATCATCCGGCTGTTGTTGAAACGCGCCGCGATAAAGCTGGACGGCCATCGCGTAGTGCTTTTTTGCGTAGGGCGTTTTCCCCTGCTTCTCGTACAACGCGCCAAGAGGCACATACGCTTCGGCGAAGGTCGGACTCAGCGTGATGGCCCTCTTGAACGCCGCGATAGCTTCCTTCTCGCGCCCGAGCTTCTGAAGGATAGCTCCTCTGTTCGCGTAGGCGCTGTCGAAGCGGCTATCGGCGGCAATCGCCTTGTCGACCAACTCCAAGGCTCGATCGAAGTCGTGCCGCTCAAGAGCCTGGACCGCGCCATTGTTCAGTTCCAGCGCCATTGGGTCCGGTTTGTACCCTGAGGAGTTCCTGCCGGAACACGCGGCGAGTGTAATACCCACGAGTACAAGCCATCCCAGAACCGTTGTGCTCGTAATCGATTTCCCAGCCTTATTCCTCATTAATAAAGGAAGTATTGCGGTGTCTAGCTGATCCATGCAGAGGTTTGCTGGTGGGTGACTATGCAGTTGCATCATTGGCCTCCTCGATTACGAGTACGATTTCGACTATGAGCACGACCACGAGCACGAAGTTTCCGTGTCGAACTCTGGCGGATGCGGCACAGGGTTATTCCGCTTAAGGCGATAGAGTATCTCGCCCGCCTCGGGCACGAGCAGAAAACCGGAGTCCTCTTTGTCGCGCCAGTCATCCGGGTTTATCGACGTCGGGTCGCGATAGCCAAGGTTGATCGCGCGGCATTCCGCCTCCGGGATGGCCGTTGCCAGCGTTACTTGGACTCGGGGCCTTTCGACGCCGTTTTCATACGTGCCGATGCCGCGCACGTGGGTCGAGTGAGCAAGGATTCCGCCGGGGACATCGCTGAACCGATCCATCTGAGCAAGGAAATAATCGCGCGTGTGGTACCCGATCTTCTTTATCAGGTGGCCGTGGGTCGCGCTGACCTGGGTCACGTGCGGCGCATAGATGATGAGCTCGCCGCGGTCGGCAACGACGGGCTCAAGCTTGTACATGCATTTGCCGGCCACCCACAGGTCGTCATACATGGCCGGCGCCATCGCCAGCACGCTCCTGTATGGGTGGTCCTTGTAGACGATATGGACCTGGGCGCTCAGGTCCGCCGCCGCGCTCCACGCTTCCTCCGGCGTGCCGAAGAAGATAGCCCGAGCTTCTTTGTGGACCACAGTCAGACAGAAACAGATCCTTCGCACGGAGATAAGCGACGCGGCCCGATTGACCACGGCCCGGACGGGAGTGTCTTTTGTGCCGTTGATGACCGGGTTGGTGATTAGCGCCCCGAGCCAGTGGAACAGATTGAGGATTTCCTCGCCTGCGATGCCCGGGAAGAAATACTTGTTGCCGCCACTGAAGCCCACGACTTCATGTGGGAACACCGGCCCGACCACGCAGACCACATCGTATTCGAGAACACGCTTGTTGATGGCAACCCGCGCGGCGCGCCGTAGCATGCCGTTCGAGATCGCGGCGATTTCCTCTTCGCTGATGGCGCCGATGTATGTCAACGAGTCGGGATTGTTCCACTCGTGGTTGAAGATGCCGATGTCCTCGTACTTTCCGCTCCTTTCCGCGTGTGTGATCCCGAGAAGCTTGTCCAGCGCCTTCTCCGGCATAGCCGGGTGGGTGCCCAGTGCTACGAGGAAGTCGAGTTTCGCCACGCGCCCAGAAAGCGCCGCAAAAATCGCTCGAAACATGGCCTGCATCGGCATGCTCCGGGTGCTGTCGGGGATTACAAACAGGATGCGCTTGCCCTTGACATCGGCGTTCTCAAAGGCTTGCGCCACAAACCCATTCAGTTCGCTCTCCGACAGGCGCCCGCTCTTATCCGCCATCATCGATATCATTGATGGACCTCTCTATGTACAACGCCGGCCTTCTATAGTAAACCCAATTCCTGCGAGACATTCTTCCAGGGCCGCATTCGGTGGATTCACGCACACGCGCGTGTTGAAGAACTCGCGCCGCCGCGGATACTGTTTTCGCAGCAGATCAAAACGCTTTCCTCGTTCCTCCTTCGGGAAATCGAGGAGCATGCGCATGGCGGCATCATCCCGCATGATGTCATAGACCTCCCGGACGGCCTTATGCAACACGGCAGGGTCGTCACCGTTCACTTCGAGGAACGGGCATTCCGGCGCGGGAAGCAGGGGAGAGGGGTCCCACTGCGGCGCTGCGTTAAGAAATCGGCATGCGGCTTCATGGATCTGGCGCGTTCCATTGACCTTCCCGTCGAACGAATAGCCCGCGATGTGCGGCGTCGCAATGATCACCTTTTCCATCAGTTCCAGGTCGATGTCCGGCTCGTGCTCCCAGACGTCCAGCACGCAGGCCCGGAGGTGACCGTCGTTCAGTGCCCGTTTGGCTGCATGGCCGTCGGCCACGGCGCCGCGCGCCGTGTTCATGAGGATGGCGCCACGCCTCAACCGGCGGATGAACGCTTCGTCTGCCAGATGACGCGTAGCGTCGCGGCCTCTCTTTGTCAGGGGCACATGCAGCGTAACGGTGTCGCAGTTTACTATCTCTTCAATGGGCCGGTATTTCGGGTCACCCGTTGCCCGGGCTAGCGGCGGATCGTTCAACACGCAGCGCATTCCGAGTGCGGTAGCGTTTGCGCAGACGCGGCTCCCGACGTTGCCGACACCGACGATGCCCAGACTCATTCCACGCAAATCAAGGTCAAACCGTTCCGCCAAGACGAGCAGGGCGGCCGTCACGTACTGCCGGACGCTGTCGGCATTCGAGCCCGGCGCGCTGGCGAACGCAATGCCCCGTGCGCGCAAGTAAGCTTTGTCGATGTGGTCCTCCCCGATGGTCGCCGTTGCCACGAACCGGACTCGCGACCCGTCCAGCAGGGCCGCGTTGACCTTGGTGATCGAGCGGACAAGAAGGATTTCCGCGTCGCGAACCGTATCCGCATTCATCGCGCGTCCCGACATGGTCACGACGTCGCCCAGCGCGGCGAATGCCTCGCGGACATACGGGATATTTTCGTCGGCGAGAATCTTCATTGAAAAATCGGAATGCGGAATACGGAATGCCGAATGTCGAATGCGGAATAGGCGTTCGCGGTTGCCGTCATCCGTTCGCCGAACAAATCGTCCGATTCCCACGGTGTGTGTTGAATTTCAGATTTCACATTCCGCATTCCGCGTTCCGCGTTCCGCATTTCTTCCAAGGCGGCGTTTCGGGAAGGTAGGTCTCGAACTTCTTAATCAGCGCCGCCTCGTATTCGCCGGCATACTGTCCGGCGATGAACTTGTCGAGCGCCTCCTCGTAAAACAGCTTCCAGGAGTCTTCCTCGTCGCCCGGGTTGATGGGGAAGAACAGCGCCTTGTTCGCCTTCGCGGCCTTCAGATCGCCCGGCGCGTCGCCGATCATGAGCATCTTGGCCGGCGCGTATTTCCCGTTCGCGGAGATCGCGATGTGCTCGGCCTTCGACCCCACCTCCTGCCCGGCGATGGCAAACGCGTATTGATCGATGCAGTGCTCCTGCCATTCCCGCATAAGGGCCTCGCCCGGCGTAGCCGAACAGACGAGAATGTCCGCCGCCTCGCAACCCTTCTGCAGTGATTCCCGGACGTACGGGAATGGCGGTACACCCTTCACGATGTCGGCCACGGAGACATTCACGGCCTTGCTCCACGCAAGCGACTGATGCATATCCGGCTCGCCGTGAGTTTCGCAATAGGCCTTCAGCGCGGGATTGCCCAGCTTCGTCTCGGCTTTGCACCACGCCCGGAGGTTCGGCGCTTCAGGGATCTTGACGTGCCGCTCGGTTACCTTATCCCATTCCTTGAGCAGGTCAAACACCATGATCAGTGCCGGGAACCGGTTGATGCCGCGCCATTTCGAATACAGATTGACGAATTCCGCGGCCGCCCGCGCATACTTGGACACCGCCTGGAGGTTCCAATACTTGATAATGTTCGGTATGAAACATTCCTTGTGTTTGATCTCCATTGTGTCAAAGGCGCAACCGTCCGAATCGATCGCGATGAAGAACTCGTGTTTAGGCACATGGTTTTGCATTGTCGCGAGAGGATCGGTCATCTGTCATACTCCTGTCCCTGTTCGTGATATCCCAAAATGCGAATGTTCGTTGTACCGGCTTTAGCCGGGGTATCGCACCAGCAATTCCACGACCCTAAAGGGTGCCCAACGAACGTTTGTCGTGTATGTTTGTTGTACCGGCTTTAGCCGGGAATCCCGCTCCTGACTCGCACCCGGATTCGTTTTACACTCCCGAGAACGCGGAGAAACCACCGTCGATGGGGACCACCACGCCCGTTACGAATCGTGAAGCATCCGACGCCAGCCACAGTGCGACGCCGACGAGATCTTCGGGCTTGCCGAATTCGCCCATCGGCGTGTGCGAGATGATAGCGTTGCCGCGCGCGGTCAACTCGCCCGTTTTCTCGTCCGTCAGCAGGAAGCGGTTCTGCTCGGTCAGGAAGAACCCCGGAGCGATCGCGTTGACGCGAAGCTTCGGGTTGTATTCCTGGGCAAGATGCACGGCGAGCCATTGCGTGAAGTTGCTGACCGCCGCCTTGGCCGCGCTATAGCCGGGAATCCGCGTCAACGGGCGGAACGCATTCATCGAGGACACATTTATGATCGAAGCCCCATCGGGATTGTCCTTCATCCGCATGACGAACACCTGCGACGGGACTATCGCCCCGGCAATCAGGTTCAGGTCGAGGACCTTCTGCACCGCATCCGCCGGCAACTCGAAAAAGGACTGCTCAGGACTGGTAGTCGCGCCCTTCATGTTCCCGCCCACGCCGTTGACCAGGATATCGACCCGTCCGTAGTCTTTGTATATGGCTTTGCAGCACGCCTCGATCGAAACCCGGCTGAAGGCATCGAAAGCGTACGCCTTGGCCGTTCCGCCGCTTCGCACGATCCGTTCCGCTACCGATTGGGCCGCCTCGAGCCGGACATCCGCAAGGGCTACCTTGGCGCCTGCGCTCGAAAAGCCTTCGGCAATCGCGCCGCACAACACGCCACCGCCCGCGGTCACGACAGCAACCTTATCTGTAAGTCTAAACGTATCAATAGTTTGCATACTGTGGGCTCCTCGTGGAGTAGGCTCGTTATGCTCGCTTGGGAATGAGCCCAAAACGAGCGCAACTCCCTCGCAAGGCCCCAAAATTACCACAGCCAAGCGGGCATTTCAAATGTGACTCGCCGTTGAACACCCTACGGCTTGATCGCCGATTTTGCCTAATCCCCAGGGTTGGCCCTTTGCTGTTGCCCGAGGATTGATGTACACTTTAGGAGAGGTGGAACAGTTATTCTGTCCTTAGCGACGTGGAGAGGTGCGAGGTGTGACGAGGGTTCGGGTGCAGGTGGCTGCAACATTCCTGGTGTTCGCGACTTCGGTTTTCTGTGAGGTCGCCGGAGGGGAGGAGTGTTCCACGTGCGGCGAGCCGGCCTTTCCCGAAGCGGCTGCGTTTCTTGCCGGGAACGGATATCCCACGGATGCATACACGGTGCTCATGTCCTGGCAGGAAGCGGCGCCTCGCGGCGACCGGCGCATTGTAACGGGCTACCACGTGCTTCCGGCCGAAGGCGGCCAAGCCTTTGACCTCTACAGCGACAGCTCCGGCAAGATGCTTGACGTCCGCGATCTTGACGACCTCGGGATCCGCCCCAAGCACTGGACCCTGCCGCCTATCGAGCAGCAAAGCGAGATCCCCGCTGAACTCAAGAGGAGCCTGCCGCCGCGGCCCGTACCTTTGGGACCGCGGAGCGCCAAGACGGCGCCCGCTGTGGTCGCGCTGCCGCCCATAGATCTCGATGCGCTCCTCGAGGAGGACGCGCAAGCCGCCGCCGCGCCAGAGAAGGCCGCCCAGCGAGTCGGCATCGTTCGCACGCTGCCCGAACCGATTGTCGTCGCAGGCGTCGATCAATCCTCTGCCGGTGTCTGGCAAACATTGGCCGACGGAACTCATCTGTGGTCGGCGACGCTGCAGTCTCCGGAGGCCCGCGCGATCCGTGTGTACTTTGCCGCGCTGCGTCTTCCCCCTGGCGGCGAGGTCATCGTGTACAACACGAACAATCCCACAGAGGCCTACGGGCCGTACGTGCGGCCGTATGGAAGCGACACGGACGTCTGGGGCGCCTCATGCTTTTCAGATACAGTGACGGTCGAGTGCCGCGTGCCCGCTGATCGTGTTCGTGACACTCGTTCCCAAGTTCAACTTGCGAACGAGGGACCGAACGTGATCATCGATGAGGTTGTGCACACGTACGCGGACTTCGGCCTTATGGCGTGGTCGAAAGTGGCCGGTTCCTGCCACAACGATGTTACATGTTATCCTGACTGGGAGGCCACGGCCCGCGCCGTGGGCGGTTTCACGGTCCTTATCGACCGCACTCAGCTCCACTGCACCGGAACGCTCCTCGCCGACACCGATCCGACCGGCGTCATTCCGTATTTCCTCACGGCCAATCATTGCGTTAGTCTTCAAGATGGCGCCACGGGCGCCTCGACCATGGAGTTCTTCTGGCTCTATCAGACTCCCACGTGCGATGGGGTTCCCCCGGCCCTTTCCACTGTTCCGCGAACCTCCGGCGGCGGGGATCTTCTTGCGACCGTTTCGGTGGGCGCTGGAACCGACTTTACCCTCGTCCGGATGCGTTCGATGCCGCCCGAGGGACTGACTTACGTAGGATGGTCCACCGAGCCGGTTGCGGTGGGAACTGACGTGGCGGCCATCCATCACCCACAAGGGGAATACAAACGCATCAGCTTCGGCCATACGACCGATACCGGCAGCCCCCAGAACGGCGACCTGCCCATCCGGCCTTACAGCTTTTTTCTGGAGGTGCATTGGGACCAGGGCAGCACCGAAGTTGGCTCCTCGGGAGCTCCCTTATTCCTGGCGGATACGCAGGTCCTTGTGGGTCAGTTGTGGGGCGGATACGCTTCCTGCGATGCAATGCAGGAACCCGACTATTTTGGGCGGTTCGACAAGACGTTTCCTGTAGTTGAACCGTGGCTGATGCCCCCTGCCAATCCCATGGACGTAGATCATTCGGGAACGGTGGACAGCGCGGACATTCAGTTGGTGGTCAACGCGGCTCTCGGCATGCCGATTAGCTACAATGCCGACGTGGACCGGTCCGGCGCGGTGGACGCGGTTGACGTCCAGTTGATCATTCTCGCCGTGTTGAAGAGTACCGGCTCATGAAAACAGGAGCCAGAAGTCAGAAGTCGGGAGTCAGGAGTCAACAATGGGATCTAGCGAGAGGAATTCTCGTATTGTAGACGGACAAGAGCATCAGCATGCGTTCAGGCGGGCTGTCATTCGCTGCCTCCTGACTCCTGTCTCCTGTCTCCTGATCTTGGCTTTTGCCGCAGGGGCGTGGAGTGAAGAGCCTTGCGCCACCTGCGGCGACACGCCCTTCCCCGATGCCGTTGACTTCCTCAATTCGCAGGGGTATCCCCCAGACCAGTTTAAGGTCCTCATGACCTGGAATGAAACGGCCCCGGCGGATAGAGCCCAAGTCGTTTTCGGCTATCATGTCCTTCCGAACGACGGCTCGCCGGCTTTCGACCTGTACAGCGATGTCTCGGGTAAGCTTATTGACGATGAACGTCTAAGCGATCTCGGTATCCCTCCCAAGGATTGGAATCTCCGCCCAAAGGAGACTCAGTCCGAGACACCCCGCGCCAGAGCCGCAGCAATGCTCAAGCCACCGGTGCCTCTCGGCGCAGCCAACGCCCTCAAGCCTGCCGCAGCCGTCGACTTGCCCTCGATTGATCTGGACAAAGTCCTACAAGAGGACGAGACCGGTATCTCCGTTCCTCAAAAAGGCGTCGTGCGCATCGGCGTGTTTCAGGACTTGGCCGAACCGATAGCGATTACGGCCGGGGTCCAGAACCTCGGCGAATGGCGGACGCTCGCGGATGGTACCCGCCTGTGGTCCGTAACGATCCGTTCCCCCGAAGCCATAGGTATGCGGGTCCATTTCCCTGAGCTTCATATGCCGCCCGGCGCTCAAGTGCTCTTGTATAACGAGCAGGATCCGACGGAGTGCTACGGCCCCTATGTCGCCCCCTACCCCGGCGACAGCGACATATGGGCGGCAACGTGCTTCTCCGATGCCGTAGTCGTCGAGTGCAGCGTGCCTGCTTCCGCGTCGCTGAGCGGCGTCAGTCTCAAGATCGATCGTGCCGCTCACGTGTACCGCGGATTCGAGTCGCTTCAATGGGCCAAGGCTGCCGGCGCCGCCGGCGCCTGCAATCTCGATGTCACCTGTTACGATGAGTGGAGCGCCGCGGCCCGCGGTGTCGGCGGCATTGGAAGCGTCACACAAAACGGAGTTCTTTGGTGTACAGGCAGTCTGATCGTTGATACAAACCCTGCCACCGACGTGCCCTATTTCCTTGCCGCTCACCACTGCGTCGGCGGTCAGAACGGAAGCCGCGGCGCCTCGTCGATTGAGGTCTACTGGCTGTATCAGACGCCTACGTGCCACGGGACGCCGCCTTCGCCCGCGTCGGTTCCGCGCACCACGGGCGGCGCCGATTACCTCGCAGGCGCGACAGGAGCTGTGTATTACGGGGTGGGCAATGATTTTACCCTCTTGCGGCTACGGAATGCCCCGCCGCCGGGACTGACTTATCTGGGTTGGAGCACGGTCGCGCACCCGTTGGGCACGCCCATCACGGTCATCCATCATCCGGCGGGCGATTACAAACGCATCTCATTCGGCAGCCTGACCACTGGGAGCAACGACTATCCCGCCTTGTACCACCAAGTTAACTACAACGCCGGTACGACAGAAGGCGGCTCTTCCGGCAGTCCCCTGATTCTCAGCGCGACCGGCCAAATCATCGGTCAACTCTGGGGCGGCGAAGCATTGTGTTCTAATCTGCTGGGCCCGGACTACTACGGCCGATTCGACGTCACCTTCCCGATCGTGGCATCCTACCTTGATCCGATCACGACCCCGCCCACCGTGGATTTTACCGCGACCCAATACACTGTGTCGGAGGGCGCCGGGTTTGTCGAGATCACGGTTCACTTGAACTATCCGCCCGGAAGTCCTCCCGCCGTAATTTCGTACACGACGGGCGACGGTACTGCTAAGGCAGGCAGGAATTACCAGGCCACAAGCGGCACGCTGACGTTTGAAGGCACGCAGCAGTCCCAAACGTTCACTGTAACGATTTACGAAGACACGCACACGGAATTGAATGAGACCGTGCTGTTGACGCTGAGCAATCCGGAGAACTGCACGTTGGAAACAGCGCACAGTACCGCGGTGATCAGGATACAGGACAACGATCCCGATACCGACGGGGATGGTCTTTCAGACTACGACGAGATCAACGGCGTGTACGGCTACTTTACCGATCTCAATGACCCGGACAGCGACCATGACGGCATTTCGGACGGCGATGAGGTTATGGGCAGGTACGGCATCAAGAGCGACCCGACACAGCCCACGGCATTCACTGCGTTGTCGGTGCCGTTTTTCCAAGAAGTGCCCGTTCCATGAAGGCGTAGGCCTCTCCGCCGTTCCACGCGTGTCCGCCCGGAAACGTATGTTGGCCCACCTTGTCCGCGGCCCCAAAGACCTCGTAGCCCTTTCGGACCTTCTCATAGCCGGCGCGTGTAGCATCAATCGGAAAGCAGCCGTCTTCAACAGCGCTCTCGAACAGTAGAGGACGCGGCGCTATCAGGATATGCACCTCCGCGATGTCGCACAGTTCCAGCAACCCGGGCGGCATCCAGCAAGGGCAGTTCGGAACGCGCAGCACCCCTTCGGTCGTGCACATCCAGCCGCTGACCACCGCGGCCTTGACCCGCTCGTCGCAGGTCGTCAGCCACATCGTCCACTCGCCTCCCATGCTCAGGCCCGCCGCGCCCATCCGGTTCTTGTCCACGAACGGCTGCTCTGCCAGGACGTCGACCAGCCGCATGAGATTCCAGAGCTGGTTCGGCGCATACGTGCAGTGCCAAAGCGTGGGGGAGAGGGTCACGAAACCTCGCCGGGCGAACTCCCCGGCAAATCCCTTGTACTCGCTTTTCGGGTCCCAGGCTTTCTCGCGGCTGCCGCCGTGCCCGTGCAGACACACCAGCGCCGCAAAAGGCCCCGTACCCTTTGGCACAGTCAATGTCGCCTCGATGGGTGTGTTCTCATTGCCTGTGAAGTGCAGATCCGCTTTGCGGTACCCGGCCTTCTCATGGAACTTGCCGACCTTCACATTCAGAGGGACATCCTTCCGCGGATTCTGTGCCTCGACAATCTCGAAAAGCCGCGCGCGGACGTGACCCTGCCACTCCCGCGCCGCGCCCGCATCTTTCGCGGCGAACGGCATCTGAAATGTCGCTGGCGGCTGCACTGACGCTCCCAACAGAACCACCAACGATAACGCCATCATGCGAACCTCCAATCTCGGGTCTCGGGTTTTGGGTATCGGGTTTCGCGTTAAGTGCGTCGAGCCTGCGGCGATGGTCTCATAGTTCGTTCCGGAGTTCAACTTGGGAAGGAACTCAACGGGCGCACACCCGATGCCCGATACCCGAAACCCGATACCCGAAACCCGAGACCCGAGACCCAAAACCCGAGACCCAAATAAAGTACTTGTCTGTGGCGAGTCTACGCTGTAGAATCTGCGGCATACTCAGGGGATATCCTGCGATGCCTGCTGTATACGGTGGCAAGGGACACAGAACTTCGGGATAGCAATCCATGGACCCAATAAGTATCATCGGTATCATCGGGGCAATTACCGCACTTCTCGTGTCCGCAATGTGGGAAGGCACCAGCCCGCTGGCCCTCATCAATCCTTCCGCGTTTCTGATCATTGTCGGCGGAACGCTTGGCGCGACGATTGCGTGCTATACAACGGCTGAGGTACTGACGCTTCTTTCAACCATAAAGCGCGCGTTTTTCAAACGAGGTTACACGATCGCGAACATCTTCGAGACGTTCGGAGAACTGGCCACGCTTGCGCGCCGCGACGGGCTGCTCGTCCTCGAGCACCATCCCATC
>Ga0315279_10001043_pt1 | contig 47979 bp, 45 predicted proteins | sample YL17G06_20_MG_FD_203694 | JGI IMG/M metagenome (GOLD analysis project Ga0315279, IMG submission 203694) | Sediment microbial communities from Yellowstone Lake, YNP, Wyoming, USA - YL17G06_20 | ecosystem: Environmental > Aquatic > Freshwater > Lake > Sediment | place: USA: Wyoming | collected...
TTATGCTCTGGGGCGAAGACAGCCTTCCTTACTCTATATATCATGATACTAGGGGCGAAGCATTTGCTATTGTAAATTATATAATCAGCGTTTATGAGGCAAATGCTTCGCCCCTACGGAAAATTCCCCGTTATATCCCAAAGATCCCGACTTTTTCAGTTATGTGTAGAAATAATAGAAGTGGAACATGCTTTAGCTTGTTTTATGAACTTGATTAACAACAGAACAAACCAGTCGGAATATTCTACAACATTAACTTAAAACTCGTATTAGTGTGATGAAAAATTGGAAGGAGTGGCAATTATGCAAATCTTATTGAGCTTAGTGAATCTTAATAAGGTTTACGAAGATGGAAAAATTGTGGTTCACGCCCTGAAAGATATTAATATGGAAGTTGAAAAGGGAGAATTCACAGCTATTGCGGGACCTTCGGGGAGTGGAAAATCTACTCTGCTAAACCTGATAGGCTGTCTGGATAAGCCATCATCAGGTAAAGTCTTTATCAGTGGGATTGATACAAGTACGTATAGCAAAAAGGAACTGGCGAACATCCGCCGGGAAAAGATCGGTTTTGTGTTTCAATCTTTTAATCTTATACCCATACTCACCGCCTTTGAAAACGTGGCTTTTCCTCTATCACTTTTAGGACAAAACGATGATTCGATAGAGAAAAAAGTTAAAGGTATACTTAATGACGTGGGATTGGATGGATTGGAGAATCGCTATCCAAGGGAACTATCGGGTGGACAGCAGCAGCGTGTCGCTATCGCAAGATCGTTGGTTAAAGAACCTTCGATCATACTGGCAGATGAGCCAACCGCAAATCTGGATTCTGCAACCGGCGCTGAGATACTGAATCTGATGAAAGAATTAAATATACAAAAAGAAGCAACCTTTATCTTCTCTACTCATGACCCGGCAGTTATGGACCGGGCAAAGAGAGTTGTGTATCTGCATGACGGTCAGATCAACTCGGATGAAAGGAAGTAGAGACATGAAATTTATTATACGATTTGCTTTTAAGAATATATGGCGATATAAAAGACGCACAATAATTACTTTCACTGCAATATCTATCGGTATAGCGGCGTTTGTTATCATGGATTCACTGCTCAAAGGCATCCATTATGAATCCATGCGGAACTTCATTGATTACGAATCAAGTCACCTGAAAATCTATAACAAAGAGTTTTATAGAGAGATGTCCGACGAGGGATTTCTGCTTCTCAACCAAGCGATAGATAACTATGAAAATGTAGAAAGTCTTATTCAATCCGATGATATATCAGTAACACCACGAATCAACTTTAGATCGCAAATTGTCAACGAAGCGACAAATGATGAAAGACCGTTCACAGTAGTCGGGATCGATCCTGACAAGGACAGGAAAGTCTATAAATTGCCTGATGCTATTATATCCGGAAGGTTCCTGAAAGCGGGTGAAAGAGGCATTATCATCGGCAGGATGAGCGCAAAGAAGCTAACGGCAAAGCTGGGAGATGCTCTAACGATTTTAACACGCACAAAAAACGATACGTACCAGACCATATCGGTTGACGTTGTGGGAATAATAGATCCGCCGGATCCCAACATCAATAAAACATTCGCCTATATACCATTAGATATAGCCGATAGTGATTTAGATATGATGGGAAGTGTTACAGAGATAGGCATCTGCATTAAAAATGGTAATATAGATAAAATACTCAATAGGTTAGATGGTATATTAAAAGCCAATAATTTATCTCAATTAGAGGTAATTTCATGGAAGGAACTTGGAAAGGATTGGCTTACCCTGAGCAAAACTAAAATAACCGGCAGTTATATTATGTTATTTGTGGTGTTTATCATCTCTGCTGTGGGTGTTATCAACACGATGTTGATGAGTGTTTTTGAGCGCATAAGAGAGATAGGCATGATGAGAGCTTTAGGAATGAGAGATACTGAAGTGATGTGGAGTTTTATTTTTGAGGGCGCTGCAATTGGATTATTGGGGTCGCTTCTTGGCATATTCATGGGATTCATATTGAATTTCTATCTGGTATATCATGGATTGGATATGAGTAGCATGCTTGGAGAAGATATGGATATTGGCTATAGAATCACGAACATCATGAGAGGCATCTGGGATGTTGGGGCGTATGTATTTGCGTTTGTTTTTTCCGTCATAATTCCTGCAATTATCAGCATATATCCATCACGGAAGGCTATAAAGATGGAGATAATTCAGGCGTTAAGAACTGCATGATGCGTAGATTGGAGCTTAAAATGAAATATATACTGAAAATGGCTTTCAGAAATATTGGTAGAAACAAAAGGCGTACCATACTCTCTGCTTCCGCTATTTCTATAGCTATTATGCTGGTGGTGGTTTTGCGCGGCTATATAGGCGGGCTTAGTGATTCCATGTTTGACTCACTCACTAAAATAGAGACCGGACACATAAAAATCGAGAATACAAAATACTACGAAAAAGAGGATATGATGCCGCTTGAGTATATGGTTGACGGTTTTAATGGGGGAGGCTATGAAGAAATGCTTCCAGTTATAAAATCTGTTGAAGGCATAAAGACTATTGTTCCACGCATAAAGTTCGGGGTTCTGTTGAGTTTTGGTGGAAAAAGTGTGTCAGTTATGGGGATGGGTGTTGATCCAATGAAGGAAAGCACAATAACGCCTTATGACAAGATCATGGTGAAAGGTGAATATCTCAAAGCTGATAATAATGCTAAATCAATTATTATTGGTGATGGTTTAGCAAATAAGCTTGGGATAAAACTCGGTGAAAAGCTCACTATTGTATCACGTACAGCTTATGATTCATTGAAAGGCATGACATTTACTGTAACAGGAATATTCAAATATGGCATATCTGCACTGGATGAAAAGCTGTTTTACGTACCCATCGGTTCTGCATCCCGATTGCTTGAAATGCGTGACGGTGTTAGCGAATTGATCATTATGGTTGATAAACCAGAGAACGCTGAGAAGATCGCTAGCGAGATAAAAGATATATTGCAAAAGCATGGAGGAGAAAATAATGCTTCACATTACGCTGTAATTCCCTGGCAAAGACAGGAAGGATACTTTAGTTTGATCAAGACAGCACAGAAGATATATAGCTATATTTATATTGGTTTTCTTATCCTTGCTTCCACTGTCATTATCAACACGACAATGATGGTGATCTTTGAACGTACCAGAGAGATCGGCACGATAGGTGCGCTCGGGATGACTGGCGGGCAGATTATTTTGCTGTTTACTATAGAAGCGGCTGTTGTAAGTGCAATAGGTTCGTTTTTGGGAGCTATAGTAGGCGGTGGTATTGATTTACTGCTTTCAATAGTGGGAATTAATATAAATGCTTTGAGCGGAGGCATGGATTTGATGGCAACGGATATTATTTATCCACGCTTTGATTTGCTTCTTCTGTTTGGGTCATTCCTTTTTGGTGTCATAGTCGCATCTGTAATAGCTTATGTACCTGCCCGTCGGGCGGCTAAAATAGAACCGGTGGAAGCATTGAGGAGTATATAATGGAAGGTTCATTACTGGCAGGATTTTGGGGATTTGTTGGTGGCGTTTCTCTTTTAATTGGTGCGATGATAGGTTTATTTGCGCCGACTTCGAAAAAGGTGATAGCTCTTGTCATGGCTGTTGGAGCAGGAATACTCATCTCTTCAGTAGCCTTCGAGTTGATGGATGAAGCTTACAAAATTGGCGGATTTGATGCGGCTGCGGTAGGGCTTCTTTTAGGATCACTTCTCTTTTTTATCGCTGACTATATTGTCCAACAAGCGGGGGGTAAGCACCGAAAACGATCTGGTGGTCAACAAGCAGAAGGTTTTGCAATGGCAATTGTCATAGGTGCATTGATGGACGGAATTCCTGAATCAGTTGCAATAGGAGTCAGTCTTGTCAAGGGAGAGGGGGTTGGTTTGGTCATGGTCATCGCCGTATTTTTGAGCAATATACCCGAAGCTCTTTCTGCGGCAACAGGTATGAAAAAAGCAGGTCATTCCAAAATTTATGTACTATTACTCTGGAGTGGCGTTGTTCTGGTATCCGCATTGAGTTCGATGATTGGTTATCTCCTTCTTGCTGATTCTTCGGATAATATAATCGGTGGCATACAGGCATTTGCAGCAGGGGCAATACTCACTATGTTGGCAAGTACTATGATGCCCGAAGCGTATGAAGAAGGAGGAGCAATAGTGGGATTTGTCACCTCAGTAGGATTCCTTATCGCATTCATCCTGGGGAAAATGAAGTAATGAAAGGATCGTGAAAAATATGAAAAAAAAGATTTTTTGCTTATTCTGCTTTATAACCATTGTCTTTATGTGTTTCATCGTCGTTTCTGCCCAATCTCAAACACTGAGCGATGATGAGATAATAAAGCGAGTTGATAAAAACAAAATTTACGAAAAAATAGAATATAACGGCAAGATGACCATAAAGAAATCTGATAAGATAAGAGTTAAGACTATGCACGTTCTTGCAGAAGGTGAGGATAAATCGCTTATTGAATTCACAAATTCTGAGGATAAGGGAACAAAGTATCTCAAACTTACCGGTGAACTCTGGATATACTTCCCTGATGCAGAAGGTATTACCAAAATATCCGGTCACATGCTCAGGGAAAGCATGATGGGAAGCGACTTTTCTTATGAAGACGTTATGGAAAATGAGGAATTAATTAAAAAGTATACGGTCAATGTTGTTGGAAGCGAAAAGGTGAACGACAGAGATTGCTATGTATTGGAGCTTGTTGCGAAAGATAAAAACATCACTTATGCCAAACGCAAGCAGTGGATAGATAAGGAAAAGTTTGTTGTGATGAAGATGCAACTCTTTGCTCTATCCGGGAAATTGCTTAAAGAATCAGTTATGGATAACGTGAAAAAATACGGTGATAGATACTTTCCAACCAAGATGATCATGATGAATAAGCTGGTCAAGGACAGTTCTACAACTTTTGAGATGATAGACATAAATTTTGGTACCAATATACCCGAAGGCACTTTTTCAAAACGTAGTCTGGAGAAATAGCGATTAACACACCCCCCGGACCACTCTCATGAAGGTTAAATAAATAATCGGGTAATAAGCTAGATAACCTTCTCTGGATTCCCCACTTTCCCCATTTTCATGGGGACGGGAATGACATTCTACGGGGTTTGTCATTCCCGTGAAGCTTGTCCTCACGAAAGTGGGGAACGGGAATCCATTTTAATCTATTACCCCATTAATTATTTAATGCCCATAAGATGGGAGTTTGGACGAATTCCCATCTTGAGAGGGGATTATGGATGTGCCAGCAGACGTGAGGGGTGTGTTATTGAGGACGATAAAATGAAAAGAGTATTTATTAGCAGGATTGTTATTACAATTATCTTGTTTTTGTGCGTTAATGCCTATTCTGACATTAGTTTTTCAGGATCGGCTTACAATGAAACATCGCTGATCAACCGTGACGATTCAGTTCGATATGGCAATAGAAACGCACTGCACCTGAAAGGAGAAAGCCTTTCGGAAGGCATTAAATTAATCTCTGAACTCGAATTCTATATGATGTATGGGTATCTCTCATCTCTATCGTCTGAGGTATCTGAGTCCGTGAAAGATGGCAGGTTTTACATTGACAGGCTTTACATGAAATTCCCTGTCCGTAAAGTTGACATTGTGTTGGGAAAACAGCGAATCGCATGGGGAAGTAGTTACCTATTCAGACCAACTGACACCTTTAATAAGCCGAACCCATTAAGCTTGAGTGGACGCAAAGAAGGTGTTAATGCCTTATTCGCAAAGGCATCCATTAATGATCTGTCTGCCCTTGAATTTGTAGTTGCGCCTGCTGATATGTTTAAAAGCATTAATGGTGAAGTCAACCTCGAACATTTGTGTTACAGCAAGTTCGCTTCTCGATTAAGCACCAACTTCCACAATTCAGATATGGCTTTCAGTTACCTGTATGATGGGAGTGAAAAAAACCATATTCTAGGATTTGATATGAAAGGTGATATTAAACTCGGTTATCACGTTGAAACGACTTTCACGTATAACAAAAAATCATTCAAAACAGAGGATTTTGAAAATTTCTTGCAGTCAGTTCTTGGGTTGGACTACTCATTCAATGGTAAGTGGATAGTGCTTGGGGAGTATTTCTACAACGGTCGTGGATTGAAAAATGAGACGAAACTTTCAGACAGCAGTTTTAATCTCTTAGAGGACTTTAAATATAGACATTATTTGTATTCACAGGTCGTATACCAATATGATATTTTCCTCAAAGCCAATCTCTTTGCCATAATGAACGTGGTGGATAAAAGCTTGATCATATCACCGGGAATAGACTATGATCTTTTTCAGAACGCCGATCTACAAGTTTACAGTCAGATATTTGTTGGCGATGAGAATGACGAATTCAGTCCGTCACGTCTGGGAGTGAATCAGATTTTCTACATAAAACTAACTGTAAAGTTCTAAAGTATCTGTTCTCTCGCTAAACTCCTACTATTTCATATCAAGCCAAATTAACCTTTATATAATATTCCAACAATGATAACACAGCATTTCAACCACAACTGTTTTCCTTGACTTTCTAATGTTTTGCAGTGTATATTTATGGCATAATACTTTAATCGTGATCATAAATAATACCATTTTCTATAAATTATTGTGAATTACAAAGTTTGTAGAGGCACGTTGCAACGTGCTTCTACGGAATATTATCATTAATATTATGAACAAAGATAAAATGAAAATGGTATAAATGGAGAGATTTTTGTGGAAGAAGAAAAAGCAGAACCAACAGAACAGGAAACAGATCAGCAAAATACTGAGGATTCGGAAGAAGAATTAGTCGAAGAAGATTCTGAGGGACTAATAGCAGGTGAGCTAGTTCCAAAACGTGGGTGTCTTAAAGGATGCCTGATGCCGATCATCATTTTCTTTGTGGTAATGTTGGCGCTGGGTGTAGGGATACATGCCAAGCGTAATATGATACGGGAATGGTTTATACTAAAGATAATTTCCAACACTCAAGAAAATGTTCTTACAAATTTACCAAAGGAAATTGACAAGAAAGCGATTGAGGATACGTTTGATAAGGTGAAAATTACATTTAAGGATGGCGAAATAGACGAGCAAGCAATGAAACAGGCAATAAATGATTATCTTGATGCTGTAAAAGGCTTACCATCCACAGAACTTAAAAAGTCAGAGATTGAAAAATTGATGACAGAATTAAATAATGCAATCATTACTCCTGAAAAAAGGCTCTTTGGTAAATAGCGGGGGAATGATTCTTGCGTAGGATGGATTCCAGCTTTCGCTGGAATGACAACGATTACGTTTGTGTCATTCCCGTGAAAACGGGAATCCATTATAAACACAAGTTTCCCCGTTAATTACCAAAGAACCGAAAAAAATTTGCGGTATTGATTTGAATAGAATTATTGTATTATTTCTTAAAATTTGCTTAACACAACCCAAAACCTTCTCAAGAGTTTAAGCAACTAAACACAAAGAAAGGAAAGAAACAAATGCCCAAGATCACTTTTATGGGAGCAGGTGGATTCAACTTTCCTGCCCAAATTACCTTTGACATTCTATCATTTCCTGAACTTCAGGATTGCACAATTTCGTTGATGGATATTAGTAAAGATAGCCTGGATCGCTCTCATAGGCTGATAGGTGGAGCAATTAAAAGGCTTGGACTCTCAACAAAAATTGAAGCCACTACTGATCGTCGTGCTGCACTGTATGGTGCAGATTACGTTATCGTAACGTGGCAAGTAGGCGGGATAGAAGCCTATACTCCAGATGTTGAGATTCCACGAAAATATGGCATTGATCAGTGTGTTGGCGATACGCTTGGACCCGGCGGTGTATTTCGTGGAGTAAGGTCCATTCCCGAATATATTAAAGTCTGCAACGACATGAAAGAAGTATGCCCGAATGCGCTTATGATCAACTATGCTAACCCAATGTCAATCAATACTTGGGCAGTTGCAAGCACAGGTATCAAGTGCGTTGGTCTTTGCCATAGTGTTCAGGGAACGTCCTGGATGCTTGCATCTCATCTGGGAATACCTTACAACGAGATAAACTATAAATGCTATGGGATCAACCATCAGGCGTGGTTTACGGAATTCTATCACAAAGGTAAGGACGTTTATCCAGAACTACGTAGGGTCATGTCTGATCGCTACCCATCACCGGGGCCGGGTGTAGGAATTGGCGCGGAAATCAAAGGCGAAAAAGCTGATCTTGCGGTTGATTACGGTGATCACTATTACCACGAGAGAGTAAGAACCGAGATAATGCGAACTTTCGGATATTTCCAAACAGAATCCAGTCATCATGGCAGTGAATACGTGATGTGGTTCCGAAAGAACAAAGAGATGATAGACGAATACATCAAGCAGAGATGGGATTATTACCAGATATGCCTGAATCACGATTTCACAGGACAAGAGAAATGGATCGAAGATATAAAGGCTCCACTCAAAACTTCCGGTGAATATGCCGCATACATAGTTCATTCGATGGAAACTGACACGAAGCGAGTTATCTACGGCAACGTCCCGAACTATGGTCCTCCGGGAAGTTCACCAACTGCGCCGTCAGCGCATCTAATCCCGAATCTGCCTCAAAATTGCTGTGTTGAAGTCGCTTGTTTGGTTGATAAGAACGGTATTCAGCCGACTGTCCCGGGGCCATTGCCGGTAGGTTGTGCGTCAATTAACCGTATGTCAGTCAACGTTCAGGAATTGGCAGTTGAAGTGGGGTTAACTGGAAATAAAGAATTGCTTTATCAGGCAGTTTCTGTTGACCCATTCGCAGGCTCAATGCTAACACTACCACGCATCAAGCAGATGGTTGATGAGATGCTCGAAGCAGAGAAGAAGTGGCTATCACAGTTTAAGTAGAGATATTTAAACACGGAGACACAGAGAAAAAGGATGAAGACGGAAGGATGATGGATGAAAAAGGAGAAACGAGTATGACAATTTCATCCTTCATCACTCATCCTTCATACTTTCTAAGTTCTCTCCGTGCCTCTGTGTCTCCGTGTTTTTTCCAATCATATAAAATGGAAATAGACAAAGTTTATTTAGGTGATTGTATTGAGATAATGAAGCAGATGCCAGATAAAACCGTTGATCTGGTATTCGCTGACCCTCCCTTTAATATCGGGATAAAATACGATAACTATAATGACAGCCAAAGTTACGAGGATTACTACAATTGGTCTGAAAAGTGGATAGAGCAGACTTACAGGATTTTGAAAGATACAGGCTCAATATATATTGCTATATGTGACGAGTTTGTCGCAGAGATAAATATTATCCTCAAGCGACATGGATTCCATTTCAGAAATTGGATTATTTGGTATTACACATTTGGGCAAAACCAACGAAAAAAGTTTAACCGTGCGCATACGCATATCCTTTATTTTACAAAGCACAAGAGCAATTTTACTTTTAATGACAAAGATATTAGAATACCATCAGCACGACAGATGGTCTATAACGATAGAAGGGCGAATCCAAAAGGCAAAATTCCTGATGATGTTTGGGAGTTCTCAAGGGTTTGTGGGACATTTAAAGAAAGGATAGGTAATCACCCTTGCCAGATGCCCGAAAACTTGCTGGAGAGAATAATAAAAGCAAGCTCAAATGAATGTGATTTAGTATTAGACCCTTTCGGTGGAACAGGAACGACCGCTTACGTTGCAAAGAGATTAAATCGTAATTATATCACTATGGATATATCAGAGTCTTATGTTGACGTGATAAACAAAAGGTTAAATGGACAATTAGACGAGATCAAGAGAGATACAAAAGACTTGGTAGAACAAGAAAGGTTAAGCCTACAGAAGATGCTTTTTAATATTTAGCCACGGATATAAAATGTAATAATGGTTCACTATAAAGCATTGATTTAAATAGAAAGGAAACAGGTTATGAGTAAATATGATGTTATCATTGTGGGAGCCGGACCCGGTGGATACGTTACTGCTATACGTGCCTCGCAATTAGGATTGAAATCAGCAATAGTTGAGCGAGAAGCTGTTGGTGGTGTATGCCTTAACTGGGGATGTATCCCATCAAAATCTCTGCTCAAGAACGCTGAGATTCTGTCTTATGTAAAACAAGCAGAGAAATGGGGCATTTCCTTTGATAATCTGAAATATGATCTAAGTAAAGCTATGGATCGCAGTCGTCAAGTCTCAGATCGTCTGGTGAAAGGTGTGGAATTTCTGCTCAAGAAGAACAAAGTTGACGTTTTTAAAGGCGAAGGCTACATTCCAAAAGCTGGTCAGGTTGAGATACGTCCAGAAGGTAAAATAATTGAAACTAACAACATTATTATTGCTACAGGTGCAAGACCACGCATAATTCCGGGTCTCAAGTTTGACAGTGAAGTTATTATCAGCAGTTATGATGCTCTGAAATTGCAGAAAGTACCAGAGAGATTAGTTGTTGTCGGCGGTGGTGCTATCGGTGTTGAATTCGCTTATTTCTACCGAACCTACGGTAGTGAAGTTACAATAATTGAGATGCTTCCACATATCCTGCCAAACGAAGACGAAGAAATAAGCATAACGCTGGAAAAGTCATTGACAAAATACGGTATAGAATTATCACCCGGTAGCGCTGTCAAAGAGATAACCATCGAGAACGGCAAAGGCAAAGTCAAATATTCATCACCATCAGGCGATAAAGAGGTTATAGGCGATAAGGTTCTTGTCTCCATCGGAGTGATGGGAAACAGCGAGAATCTTGGGCTGGAAAATCTTGGCGTTAAGATTGAGAAGGGATTTATACAGGTCAATGACAAAATGGCGACTAATGTGGAAGGTATCTACGCCATTGGAGACGTTACGGGACCGCCTTTGCTTGCCCACGTAGCATCTGCGCAGGGAGAACACGTCATTGAAAACATAGCCGGTCGTGTTACTGAGCCAATATCTTATGATGATGTGCCAAGAGCGACGTATTGCCATCCACAGGTTGCAAGCTTCGGTCTGACGGAAGCGCAGGCGAAAGCAAAAGGCTACAAGGTCAAAATCGGTAGATTCCCATTCCTCGGAAATGGGAAAGCTATCGCTATTGATGATTTTGAGGGTATGGTAAAGCTAGTTGTTGATGCAGAATTCGGTGAGTTACTTGGTGCGCACATCATAGGACCAGAAGCGTCAGAGTTGCTTGCAAACATCCGCATGGCAAAACAACTTGAATATTCCGCAGAGGATGTCGGAAAGACGATCCACGCTCATCCAACGCTCTCAGAGGCGATCATGGAAGCCGCCCTTGCTGTTGGTGATGGCGCTATACATATTTAAGTAGAGTTAATGATATGTATATAGAACATACATGTGTCTGTTTCTATAACTTGATTGTTTATGTATTTAAGCCGTTTGTTAAAATAATTTTGAATCATGTCGGAATGGAGGCTAGAAATGGAGAACAGAAAAAGTGTTTTTGTTATTATGCCATTTTCGTCAACAAAAACTTGCACTGATTTAGAATGGACGGAAATATACGAATACGTATTTAAACCTGCAATTGAGGATCGCAATTACAAGTGTGAAAGAGCAATTCCAGAGACAGGAAGCCTTATTAAGACAATAATTGGTAAAGTAAAAAATTCTGCAATAGTTATTGCAGACATAACAGATAGAAATGCGAATGTGCTTTATGAGTTAGGGGTAAGGCATTCTCTTTGCAAAGGAACAATTATAGTTTCCCAATGTGCGGATGATATACCATCAGACCTTAAAGGATATTGGTCTATTATATATGGAACAAAACCAGCACAAGTTGCAAAATTCAAGGAAGATATAAATAGAGTGATATTGGGAATCGAGGGGAATCCAGATGAGAGTGATAGTCCAATTTGGGACTTCGTTTTTGGGTTTCGTGGAAGGAGAATAAGACAGAAAAAGGCTCAAGAGTTTAACATGAACTACCTTTCACTCGACTGTATGAAAAATGCCGCACACGCCTTGTGGGAAATGGTTGATGCGAGCAGATTCGAGCCTGATATTGTTATCACATTAAATCAAGGAGGGTTATTTTTAGCAACTGCTTGCTATAGAGAACATAGAAAACCGATTGGGATCATACAAAACATTAGAATAGATATAGATAAAGGTAGCAAGGTTGAACAATTAAGCCTACCGTTGGATATTAAAGAAATTATGAAACCCAGTCAGCAATGCTGTGTTGATAATTTACCAATTATTAAACCGCAAAATGAAAGAATATTGGTTTTCGATATCAAGTTAAAGACTGGATATGGTGCTAAGGCTGTTAAAGACATACTTCAGTGTATATATGGTGAGAATGTTGATATTCGATATGCATTTGGTCTGGTCTACGTTGGAGGGTATCCACAAAGGTTGCAACAGATCAAAGATAGTTTAGCAAATCGTCCAATTGATTTGCAACTAAATGAAAATGATCCATTAAAGTTGAAGGTTTACACCACATATTACATTGATACCGACCCAAAAGATGATAATATTTGGGAAGAAATGCGACATCCAGATGAGGGGTAAAAATGGTTAATCAAATTACAGAAATAGTGAAATTAGCAGGCAAAATAGCCATGAACTTATATGGGCGAGAATCTGGGCATCTGAAATCTGATGGAACGTGGGTGACTCGTGCTGATTCTTTAATTGAAATTTTTCTGCGTCAAGAATTGCATGGAATTCTCGAAGCACACATATATGGTGAAGAAGGTGGATGGACAGGCGAAGAGTCGGCACCTTACGTTGTTATCATTGATCCGATTGACGGAACATGCCCATTCCGTGATCAAGTGCCGATCTGGGGAATTTCAGTTGGCATTTACTATAAGAATCAGCCATATATCGGTGTGTTTGATATGCCAGCAACAGGTCATTTTTTCTTAGGTGAATTTGGCAAAGGCTCTCAATGGAATGGAAAAACCATAACAACTCCAAGCAATCCAATTACAGGAACTTCATATCTTGGTGTATCATCTGACGCACATCATTTGGGTTTAAGTGAATATCCCGGCAAAATCCGTGCTTTTGGAGTTTCAGGTTACCACGTTATTTTAGTTGCCACTGGAGCTTTGCAAGCTACCCTATTAAGCCGATTCAAGTTTCATGATATAGCATCTGCATCCATTATTCTTTGGTCTGCGGGAGGGGGATTATATTATCTTTCAGGGGAGACTATATCTGCTACCGATATAATAAAAATGGAGAAGCCTTTACAATCTGTAATAGCATGTCATCCAAACAATCTTGATGAAACAAGAAAGTATATACATTACAAGGAGGCAAATGCAGATTTTTCTGCATAACACTATGGGAACTGTCAAACTTGGATATATCGGCTGTGGATTTATGGCTCAAAAAGTTCACATTCCAAACTTTATCAGCATCCCGGAATGTGAATTGATTGCACTCGCAGAAGTGCGCCCAAAACTGGGAAAAAAGGTACAGGATAGATATAGAATCCCTCTTGTTTATTCAGATCATCACGAACTTGCTAAGAATCCAGATATTGAGGCGGTTGCTGTGTCTGCTGATTTTTCTTTGCAGGGCGAGATCGCAAAAGACCTTCTACGTGCTGGAAAACACGTCTTCATGGAAAAACCGATGGCTGTATCTATCGAACAGGCAAAAGCTATTGTTACTGCATCAAAGGAATCGGGTAAAAAGCTGATGGTAGGTTACATGAAACGCTATGATTCAGGTAATGAGCTTGTTAAATCTGCCATCACGCAGTTTAGGAATACTGGCGAACTTGGGCACATCACTTATGCTCGAAATCACGGATTCTGTGGCGATTGGGTCGCAAATCTCGACACGCCAATGGATACCACTGATGAACCCAAGCCAAGTGCGCCGATGATAGTTCCTGAATGGCTACCGAAAGAATGGGTACGACCATATCTAGGCTATTTACAGCAGTATACACACAACATAAACTTAATGCGCTGGTTTTTGGATGCTGGTGATAACGTAAAAGTGAAATCGGTTGACCTTGATGATAATGGTTACACAGGTGTTACAATCATGGATATGGGGGGAGTGCGTGTTACGCTTGAAACTGGCGGGCTTTCACATTATCGCTGGGATGAACATTCGCAGATTTACTTTGAAAACGGTTGGGTGCATACGTGGGCGCCTCCGCTTCTTTTGAAAAACACACCTGCTGATGTAGAAATTTACCGTGCCGGAGAAGTACAAGAATTCTCTCATCCTGTCCCGAAACCTCGCTGGACGTGGTCGTATCGTCGTGAAGCGGAATATTTCGTCGCTAACGTGCGGAATGATGAGCCTTTTCGATCTTCTGCCGAAGACACACTGACTGATGTGCGTTTATTCGAGGAGATATATAAGGTATTCCTTGAACGTAATCATTAAAGGTTCTTTGGTAATTTACGGGGATAATATTGTAGGGGCGAAGCATTTGCCTCATAAACGCTGATTATATAATTTACAATAGCAAATGCTTCGCCCTTATTTTATTTGATGTAAACAAGCCAATAAAAGCGTAAGATCGTCATCTGCCCTCTCTCTGACTCGTGGTGATTGGAGAAGTATTGATAACTGTTCCTCTAGTTTTTGCTCGCTATTTATATCTGATAAAAAGCGAAACAGTGATGAGAAAAATGGTATGTATGGTGTGCCTTCTGGCATGTTTAGCGCAAGCATCTGTAAACCATCAGAGAAAACAGCTATGTGCGCAACCGTCCCATGCCATTCTTCTATCATCAGCGAATCTTGAGCATCAGTTGCAGTAATAAAGGTAGTCTCATTGATATGCTCACCGATATTTGGCTTGGTAAGCCCTATTATGTTACCTTTATCATCCTCTATGACTACTGCACCATCGCCCACCTGTCCGGCAACAACTATATCCGGGGATGCGACTACAAGGATTAGAGTTGTGGCTAGATCACGGGTTTCGATATTTCGAGCAATTGCTTCTGACTCGATAGCCTTTTGAGCAGATTTAAGGGCATCAGATAAAACTAATCGCCAGTCTATGATTTCTTCGGATGAATGAAGCAAAGCCTCATATATTGTCTCTACAGCTATACTGACCGCCAAATTAGCGCCTACTTCTGATTGTTCTGCAGAGCCTGCACCGTCAGCAACTCCTGCTACCAAAATGTTGTCATTTAGTATTTTCCAGTAATTTGCGTCCTGACAGGGAACTCCAGCCTTTTCGTGCCGAACACCGGGTGATGACAGCGCCCTTGCTAACCAATGGTATGAAGCATTTGTTATCATCAGACTGTTCCCCATCCCGGAGGCGGTAATGCGACTTGTACATCATCTAGCTTTGAGTGTGAAACCGCCTGTGCGCTTCTGGAAAGCCAGAGGAACATCTCCACAAAGTTCAGACCAATGAGCTTAACAGGAGGACGTGCAGGTGAAACTATATTCTGTAAGCGAGCCATATTAGCGTTCTCGACTCCAACGGCAAAGAAAGCAACACGCTTGTCAGCATCCTCTTGCTTAACTCGTTTTGATGCCTGCTCTATGATGTAATCTGACTCACCTTGCGGCTCACCATCAGTGATCATAAATACCCATGGGCGGAAGTAGGAAATACCGTTATCCTTATATTGTTGTTTACGATCACGGATCATGTCTAACGCTTTGTTTATCGCAGTTCCCATGAACGTTGACCCCTGTGCTATCAGAGTTGGCGGATTGAATTTATCAGCAGTTACGAAATCCTGAACAACGTCAACCTGACTGTTAAATGCTACCACTGCGATCTCAACTCGCCGTGACGCAAGGTCATCTTTAATAAGGTCGTCCCTAAATTTTTGCAAACCGTCATTCAGCGCATCAATGGGCGCTCCCTGCATAGAGCCAGAAGTATCCAGTAACAGCACACATGCGCAGCGTGGTTCTGGATTATTTGCAAAATCAATAACTTCATCTATTCTCGGTTCATCAGTCATAATATATCTCCTTTGGGTTTAATTCATGCCCTATCTCCACGATTTTTGCCTAATTCATCAAAGTTAATAATGTCCATATATTCCCATTCTCTATAAGCCATAACATAAAGTCCTTTTCTTGTGGCATATTGGACTATGTTCTCAGGAAAAACTATGCTCGCAAAAATGGGAATAACCTCTTTATCCTCATATTCAGGATAAAATTTCTTGAACAATGACACTTTTTCTAGTATCTCATCAACGTAATTAACCTTTGGAGTTGATCGCACTTCAATCATAAAAACCTTGTCTTCACAAACTGCCAACACATCAACCTCAAAGCTATCTCCGTCTTTTCTTACAAGGTTTCTTATTGCTCTGCTTACAGGGTCACACCCAAAATATTTGCTAATTACAGGTCTAACCGCAGGGGAAACAAGGTCTTCGTCAAGCGTTCCCATCTTTTTAGCAAGAAACGCCCATTGCTTGTTCATCTCTTTATGAGACGCTTCCATTCTGTCTTTAAATCCACTCATTTCATCTTTAAATTTACTCATTTCATCTTTGAATTCATCAAGTCCTCTCTCAAGCTTAGTTAGAGCTATGTCATTATTGATTTTGGATTCTTCAATTAGTCTCTCAAGTCTGGTTAGAGCTATGTCATGATTGATTTTGGATTCCTCAATTACTCTCTCAAGTCTAGTTAGAGCTATGTCATGATTGACTTTGGAATCTTCAAGCCTATTTTGAGATGCTTCTGTGTGGATAATGTATTCTTCAAGCACTTTTTCAAGAGTGCTTACTCTTTCTTCAATTGCTTGCATATTTGCTCCTTTTACTAAATAAAGGGGTCTCATGTCAGCGTTCGTTACCTACCAGCCGACACGAGACAGGTTCTATTCGGCTGAATTTACAGCCCGGGACAGGTCTGTAGATCCTTTCAGGTCAGCACGGTCATAACCTCCGTAAAGATTAAGCATCTCGGCTGAAAACTTGGGTATCTATTGAACGCAACGAAATCCAACGTTGTTGTTGTCGTTTGTTGGATTGTTGTTGTTGCGGTTGGCAACGCGGAGGTTATTGTCGTTGTTGTTCCACGAACCACCACGAAAAACTGCCATTGACCTGCCCACTCTTTCTAATTCTTTCGCTTTTGCCAATCTCCTAAAAGACGACCTACCTCGTCAAGCATCTTGACAATAATCTCATATTTTTTTAAGCTCAGAAAATTCAAATCCTTTGACAATCTAAATAATAATCTCAATACTTCCAGATGGACGTCAGAACGTTTAAAGTTAGTATCTACATCGAGCTTTCTACGGATAGAAACAAAGCATTTAAGCAGTTCTAAAGACTCATTCTATATCTGTTGTGCAAGAGTGAACCTATGCGATCTTGGAAACAGAATTGTTTCCTCGTTCACCCATTTTATTAGATCATAAGTTTTTGTAAATAACGGTGGATCAGTAAACGTGGACATTTTTCCTCATAAAATGAAAACTTCCTAAAAGTTTGCGTCTTAATTTATAACTATCTGCATGTTTTGCATGCCCTAACCAGCTATGTATTGATGAGCGAACCTTATCTAATGTTATTTTACCACAGGAATAGTCTAATTGCAAACGTTTTGTTCTTGTAATAAAGCGTTTAACGTTTTCTTTACGGATACGACTATGATCTGGATATATTCTATAACCAAGAAAATCTGTACCAACACGAACAGGAAATACATTACTTTTCTTTGGATGCAATCTCAATCGAAGCCCTTGAAGGAAATCTCTAATCTGCTCTTTAACTTTATGCAAATGCTTCTTATCATTTCCAAGAATTACAAGATCATCTACATATCTGATGTAATATTTCTCATGTAGTTCGTACTTAACAAAGGCGTCTAATTCATGCAGATATATATTGGCAAAGAATTGGCTTGTAAGATTCCCTATCGGGATACCTCTTGGTCTATTCAATGTAGAGAATAAATCATCACTTGAAAACCATTGAGGCACATCACTTAGTGGATCAGGAGGACGGTTGGACACAATCTTAACAATTAAATCCATCAATTTTTCGTCTTTAATCCTTTTGTGAATTAGACTGAGAAGTATCTCATGATCAATGCTTGGAAAATATTTTTGTATATCACATTTTAACACATAGCTGTTATATCTGAGGAATTCTTTGAATCGCCGAACTGCGGAGTGTGTCCCCTTGCCTAGTCTGCAAGCATAGCTGTCGTATATAAACCGTCTATCAAAAATAGGCTCAATTACCTGATGTATCGCATGGTGAACTACTCGATCACGAAACGGAGCCGCACTTATAAGACACTCTTTTGGTTCATGTATCAGAAATTGATGGTAAACGCCGGGCTGATAGCTACCATCAAGCAATTCCTTTTCAGTCTGAATTAACTCATGCTCCAAATTATAGTTAAATCTGTCAACATCAGGCTTAAATCGCTTGCCTTTACTTGCCCTCAGGTAAGCAATGTAAAGATTCTCAAAAGAACATACCCGTTCAAAAAGGTGTTTATAAGTCTTCAATTTTATAATTCCAAAAAAAATCGCGCGTTGCCCGAAGGCAACGCATAAAAGCATAAATGAAAGAACGCATGAATGCGAAATCCAAACTGAAAGGAAACTACTGGACGCAACGAAAGCCAATAACTATTCTGTTATCCATTGGATTAAGCCTGTTGCGTCCGGCAACGCTGAGGTTGTTGACGAGGTGATCGACGAAGCCAAGGTTGTAGTTCCACGATCCACCACGGCAAACTCGCTCACTTCCAGAATTCGGTCCCTTTGGATTTGATTTTGGTGAGTTGGCATAATAATTACTGCTAAACCAGTCAGCACACCATTCCCAAACATTGCCCGCCATGTCATATAATCCATAGCCATTAGGAGCAAAACTGCCTACTGGTGAGGTATTTTCCCATTTATCCTTACCATCAGTTCCAGAATAGTTTGCATCATCATGTGTCTGATTATCTCCCCATGGATAGTATTTGCCCACAAGTCCTCCTCTTCCTGCTTTCTCCCATTCCGCTTCTGTGGGAAGGCGTTCCCCTGCCCATTCCGCATAAGCCTTTGCATCTTCCCAGCTAACACCAACAACCGGATAATCTGGCTTATTAAATTTGCGATCTTTCCAATATTCTGGTTTCCCATGTTTTGTCGCTTTCATAAATTTCTTATATTGTGCATTAGTCACCTCATAAATGTCAATATAAAAGGCATCAAGGTAGACTGTATGAATCGGTTTCTCTTCATCATAACCATTACTGCCCATCTGGAACTCGCCAGCAGGGATCTGCACCATCGGCGCGCCGTCTTTACCAATCTTTTGTGAGAGAGTTTTTTGAAACATGCCAGTCGTATTTAGTATCAGAAATATCGCTATTAACATTAAGACAAATGCGATACTTCCCCCGGTCCATGCTTTGGCTTTAGTAGTCAGCTTTTTTCGAGGTGGTTTTATTGGCTTAGATGGTTTGGGAATTGGCGTCGGTTGTTGTGGAATTATTACTGGCGGTCGCTGTGGTGGAGGTTTTTTGATTGTCACAGGCTGTAAGTGCTGACCACTTTTAACTGCATCACCTGATGGGAATGGGTCATGTCCCTTTAGTTGTGAAGTGCGCCCGCACCATGGACATGCGGACAGATGATTTCCATAACGGTGCTGACTGTTGGCATTGCAGGTAATAAGGCTTTTCTCTCCTTCATTTAAGGCGTCCTGCCATTCCTTCGGATCAGGTCGTGCTTTTATATCATTGTGTCCATCTTCAAAACACCTGATAAACAGCCGTCGCAATTCGGGATGCAGAATATCAAACGGAGGCGCAATTTTGGCAGGCTTGTATGGGGTCTTTCTTGTACCATAAGGGAAATGCCCGGCTGATATACGCTCCTCATACTGTGGGGGATCACCTCTGCCAAGAAATTTGCCAGCGAATGGATGTCCCCCTTCCATAAGCAGTTGAAAGATTAGAATCGCCAGCCCAAATCTGTCATGCTCAACTGATCGGTCTATATCAGCAAAAGATTTGCCCTGAAGCTCAGGCGGTGTAAATTCAGGCTTACCAACAGGACAGCGATAAACAATACCGCTATTAGAATCAGTCACCTGAAAAGAGTCAGTATCAATCATCGTCACAAGTGCAGTATTAGAAACGAATATATTAGACTCATTCAGATCGCCGATAACATAGCCGCGCTTATGCAAGGCATGAACAGCAGTCGCAAGGTTCCTTGCTATTCGATGAAGGTACAGATAATTAAATAGTGGGAATTCTTTGCGGCGCATACTAGGGTTGTAGAAATTAAATATAGATTTCATATTCACGAGGCGCTGCATCAAGAAACCGACTATTTGACCTTGATTATTCAGCAAAAGGTCTAATGGCCAGGCGATAAGGGTGTGACCCTTTGCTAACATTGGATCATCGGGCGGGTAATCGAGCATTATGGTGAGTTTGTGTGACCTTTCGTCAGTAGGATTATGATATATCTTTGCAACTAACGATTGGTCATGGCGAAGCGAATATATTTTTGCCTCGCCGCCAGAGCCAAGCAAATAACTTTCTTCTATATTGATTTTCTGTTTATTTGATCTGCGTTGTAATTGCATGGCTCCTTGAATTTTTGGGTCTTCAGATTATAGTGTGGAAAATAATCTGCATGGAAAGTTTTTAAATCCCCCTAACCCCCTTTTTCAAAGGGGGAATGGCTTTATTTACCCCGTATGTTTTGGTTTTTCCGTTTCTATAAATATATCACCCCTCTGGGGTTTAGGAAATGACATTTCACGTTTAAAACTCGAAATGGTTCACTTTCTAAACGGATTTAAGTAACAATTCATTATGAAACCACAGATTTTCATCTGAACACAGATAAAGCAGAATTCAAAATTAAAGATTGAAGATTAAAGATTATCGAGCCAATTCTTAATCTTTAATCTTCAATTTTCAATCTTAAATCTGTGTGTATCTGTGTTCATCTGTGGTTAATTTTCTGATTTAATATTACCTTGATTGTGAATCATGCCTATTTTTCTTTGATAAATCGGTTTTTCAGCTATGAAACACCATAATTCAGTGTATCACAATGTTTCGTAAAGTTTTTACAAAAGGCGATTCGTGGAGATTCAGAACCAGTGATTTCTTCAGGAGTTATTTTGTACTCGGAATACTGGTTTTGTCCATAGTTTTCCTTCTATACTCCTATTGGGTAACAAGCCGATTGGGTAATGAAATCTCAGTTTTTTCGACGATGCTTGGAAACTTTGTAAGTAAGCAATCTTCTGTGGCTGACAAAGAAACAAGCGAAGCGGGTCAGGCAATCATTAGAGAACTGAAGTTTCCGTATATCGTGACTGATGCTTATGGAAATCCTATCGGAGCAAGAAACATAGGTAATGGTCTCCGAGAAAAAATAATAGCAGGTACACTAACCCCATCAGAAAAACAAAAGATTGGAAAAATGGTTACAAGGATGGACAAAATCCATCCCCCACTGGAGATGAAAGGTCTTGATCAGGACAGAACGATAATTGGTTATATATATTACGATCAAACAAAGTGGTCTATTGACAAAGGCTCACCACTTATAATTACGGATGTATCTGGAGAACCTGTTTTCTGGCAGAATATAGGAGTAGGAAGAAGAAATCACGAAGAAATTGCGATAGAAGAGCTTAGAGCATTCATAGAGAAAACAAAAAATAAGGGACTTTCCACTACAATACAGTTTAATCCTGCTACACAAAAAACGTATTACTTCCATTATGGAAACACTGGACTTATACACGAGATAAGATGGTGGTTACCGATTGCTCAGATAGGAATAGTTACTATATTCTTGATAGTCGGTTTTTTGATCTATCAAAGGGCAAAGCATAGCGAACAACAGGCAATATGGGCAGGACTTGCGAAAGAGACGGCGCATCAACTCGGAACACCGTTATCATCACTCATGGGCTGGTTGGACATTCTTGAAGAAAAAGCAGAAGACGGCGATGAAGAACTAAAAACTATATATAATGACATGCAGAATGATGTTCAACGGCTTAGAGACATAACCGAAAGGTTCGGTGAGGTTGGCTCTATACCAAAGCGAGAACCTTTGGACGTATCAGAGACAGCACATAGTGCAGTATTATATTTTCAAAAACGATTGCCACACCGTCAGAAGCACATTGAGATAATTGAAAGCTACCAGAATGTTCCAAAAGTCAATGCGAATGAAAACCTTTTGCAGTGGGTAATCGAGAATCTCATTAGGAATTCATTAGATGCAATTGATAAAGAGAATGGAGTAATCCAGATCAAAACGGAATTCGATCCCAAAAAGAATAATGTACTGATAATATATAAAGATAATGGAAAAGGTATACTCCGAAAGAATCGTAACAAAGTTTTTCTTCCCGGTTATAGTACCAAGAAACGTGGATGGGGTTTAGGGCTTGCGATAGTGAAACGCATAATTGAAGGTTATCATGACGGACACGTAAGGCTTACAGAGAGTGGACCGGGTGGGTCTACTTTTGTAATTGAATTACCCGCTAATTCTTAAATCATGATCTTTTTCGGCAAGGAAACCAATGAGCTTCAGTCGTTGGAGGAATTGCCTTTTAATTGCCATTCTCCTTTCTGTTGACTTTCTGATGAGTCTATGATACAGTATATACCATGAAACTATCAATGAAACTCAAACTAATTACAAACGAATCTCAGAAACAAGCATTGCTTGATACTATGCAACGTTTTAATTCTGCCTGCGACTATATCTCTGATATTGCCTTTGAGAATAAAGCATTTGGACAAATAAAGCTTCACCATCTCACTTATTACGAAATCAGAAAACAGTTCGGTCTTGCTTCTCAAATGGCTATTCGTGCCATTGGTAAGGTCGTTGAATCCTATAAGGTTGAGAGGAAAATTAAGCATACCTTTTATCCTTATGGTGCTATCGTCTACGATAGTCGCATACTCAAGTTTAAGTTTCCTGATAAAATCTCTATATCCACGCTTGAAGGCAGACAAGAGATTCCTTTTATCTTCAAGAATTACAGGGATATAGACATAAGGCGTGCCGCTGGTCAGGCTGACCTTGTTTACCATGAGGGTATTTTTTACCTCGTTGTCTGTGTTGACATTCCTGAACCGCCCGAGGACGATACCAAAGAATTTCTTGGCGTTGACATGGGCATAATTAATATAGCGACTGATAATACAGGTACTCAATACGCTGGTAACAAACTCAATTCTGTCCGTAACAGATACTATAAACTCAGAAAGAAACTGCAAAAGAAACGCACTAAATCTGCTAAACGTCTTTTGGCAAAACGCAAACGTAAAGAAAGACGATTTGCAAAAGACGTTAATCACGTTATCTCCAAACAGCTTGTTGATAAGGCTAAGGCACTCGGTCTTGGTATTGCACTTGAGAACCTTCAAGGTATCCGAGACAGGATTACGGTTAAAAAAGCCTTCAGGAGACGACATGCTGGTTGGAGTTTCTTTGATCTCAGAACTAAGATTGCATACAAAGCACAACTTACAGGCGTAAAAGTCGTGTTTGTTGACCCTCGCAATACGTCTCGTATGTGTTTTGTATGTGGCTATATATCTAAGAAAAATCGTCCTAATCAATCTACTTTCCTTTGTCAAGTCTGTGGATACTCTTGTAATGCAGACTTGAACGCGGCGATCAATATTGGTCGTCGGGCAACCGTCAACTTGCCTAACGTGGTGTGCGTTGAAACCAAAGCCGCTTAATCCCTGTGATTAATGTGGAACCGAGGTGGAGCATAACTACAAGCCAACGAGTTTACTCGTTGGTAGTTGACTATGATTGAGGAGGGTGTTCTATGAGAGTAGTTTTTATTTTTCTAACAATGGAGCATACTATGATTGAGGAGGGTGTTCTATGAGAGTAGTTTTTATTTTTCTAACAATTACCTTCTTACTGATACTGACGGGACAAAGTAGTGCTAAAATTGACAATGCAACCATTGTCGCTATGTGGCTTTTTGATGATGGCAGTGGTAAGACAGTCAAAGATTCATCGGGGAATAAAAATGACGGTACTATCACAGGTGATTACAAATGGGATACTGGCAAATTCGGCAAAGCTCTGGAGTTTAATGGCAAAAATACTATCGTTGATTGTGGAAAAGGAGCAAGCCTTGATTTTAACGGTCAGAAGAATTTTTCTATATCTGTCTGGGCAAAAACTGATAGTAAAAGTATAGCATCAGGTATGTTTGTCTGGAAAGCTCTTGGATGTTCAACGTGGGCTCAATATGGATTTGGTGTCGGCGCCATCGAGGCTGTCGCTACGCCTACAAACAAGCTGTGCTTTTATTATCGGAAAACTAATGGTGATGCTAGTGAGTTAGTTGCGGACAAAAAAGACGTTCTAACAGGTGAATGGTTTCATGCGGCGGGAACTTATGATGGAACCCTATTAAGCCTTTACTTAAATGGTGAGTTAGTCGCAACTCAAAAGAGTGATGGTGTTCCATGGGCTTCTACGGAAAACGTATTTATTGGTGGTGACCCCGGTTGCGGTATCAGGTATGTTTGGGCAGGACTAATGGATGAGCTTTTAATTTTCAATACGACACTTCCTATTGGTGATGTAAAGAGTTTGACGCTAGGCTATGCTGGTGCTATGGCAGTTTCCTCCGCAGAGAAACTAACCACGACCTGGGCAGATGTCAAGTCTCAATGAATTAACTAGAATCTCAGTGGGTCTGGCAATTCTATTTTTGTGATCGAGTTTCCTGTTAATGTTTGAAACAGAAGTGATTGGGGCAATTCTTTTAGGTATTTTACTCATTGTATTTGCAGTAAAGATATTACGTCTTTCTGATAACCTATTTGGACTTCTTAAGCCATATTCCTATACTATGATTGTTTGTGGAATAGGTTATGGAACCGTTGTTCTGATGCCGTTTGGTATTGTCATGGACGTAGTAAATTTTATAATACTCGGTATGATTTTCTTTAGAGCAGCAGAAGAGCTTCCGTCTATTGGGGAATAAAAATGTCAAACAAATGAGATCGTTGAACCTGCCATGCTCTAAGGAGATGATTTAAATGTCTTATTTCAGTGAATTCTATCAAGTATACGTTCGAGAAAGTATTGTCGAAGAGTTTACGAATTCTAAGGGTGAAGTGGATGACATGATGTCTGGACTTCATGAGATCAGAGTTAGAGTGGCAGAGAAAAAATACAATCTAAAAGAATTAGAAAAAAAAGTGAAAAGAGATAATGCAGAGAATCATCTAACATCGAGTTGGTAAACTAAAAAGAGGTAAGGAATAAAAGGTCAATAACCTCACGCATAAATGCGGGGGCTTGCGTTGAAACTTAGACATAACTCTTGTTGACTAGCCTAAGTCGTAAACGACTACGTTGTGTGCGAATCCTATAGGTACTTCGGGATATTCAGTCTAGTGCCGAACACTACGGTATATGGTTAAAAGTCCTGAGAGGTAGGGACGGTGCTATATACAAGTAAACCACATACAACATTGGCGAAGACTGCTAACCTGTTTGGTAGTTTCAGGGCAAGTTTTATTTTAGCTTGCGTCAAAACTACCACCTACTTTTAACATTAGAGGAGAAGGCAATTCCTCCCCACGCATAAATGCGGGGGTATCCTTGCCGAAACGAGATATGAAAAGCGAAAACAGGAAGGTATTATGGGTTGATGACGAGATAGATAGCCTAAAGCCCCATATAGTCTTCCTTCAGGGAAAGGGTTATAATATAACACCTGTTTCCAATGGTGATGACGCTATATCGCTGATAAAAGAGAATCAGTATGATGCTGTATTACTCGACCAGATAATGCCCGGTCGTGATGGAATGAGTACTTTGTCGCTTATCAGGGAGATCGAGCCATCATTACCTGTAATAATGGTTACTAAAAGTGATGAAGAGGAACTCATGGACGATGCCATTGGAAAACGCATTGATGGCTTTCTTGTGAAACCTATCAGCCCAAGTGGCATACTTCCTGTATTGAAAAGAGTCTTAGATCAGGACAAGATAATCGGGACAAAGGTTCCACAAGATTATACGGAAGATTTTAATAAAATAAGGACAATGCACGATAATTCGCCAGATTGGAGGGATTGGATAGAGATATATCTAAAGCTTATTGAATGGGACCTTGCATTTGATCAAATAGAGAAAACAGGCTTAGAAGAGGCACATACCGAACTGAAAAAAGAGTGTAACGCACTTTTTTCTTCTTATATTGAACATAATTACATGAGCTGGATGAATGGAAAAGATTCACCTATACTTTCTGTTGACGTAATAGACAAGCACGTAACCCCGATCCTGAAAAAGAATGAACAGGTATATTTTATAGTAATAGACTGTTTGAGAATGGATCAGTGGCTTACAATTGAACCGCTTCTCCGTCCATTTTTTCACATAACTCGTGATTATTATTATTCGATATTACCCAGCGCAACTCTTTATTCACGCAACGCTCTGTTCAGTGGTTTGTTTCCTAGAGAAATAGCAGAGAAGTATCCGAAATACTGGGAAGAAAATCCAGAGGATGAGACAAGCACAAACCAATACGAAAAGAAACTCCTTGAGATGAAGCTAGAGCAATCGGGACTTAAACTCAGACCGCCGTTGAGATATTTTAAGGTTTTTGATGCTCGTGGGGGAGATGAATACATACAGCACGCATCATCTGCTGGTGTGGTCAGTATTGCGGCTCTCGTTGTCAACTTTATTGATATTCTCACACACAAAAGATCGCAGATTGATATTCTCCAACAAATATCCCCTGATGAACCAGCTTTCAGGTCACTTACTAAATCGTGGTTTACACATTCAGCACTATTTGAAATTTTGAAAATCATTTCCCGAAAAGATGTTACGACTATCATTACTTCGGATCATGGCTCTATTCTTAGCAATAGAGCTTCCAGAGCTTTTGGCAACCGTGATACTTCTACAAGCCTTCGGTTCAAGATGGGTAATAATCTAGGATGTAATACTGATGAAGCAGTGCAAGTAACAGAACCAAAGGAGTATAGACTACCCGGAGGGAGTATAGGGAAGAACTATATTCTGGCTAAGGAAGACTATTATTTCGTCTATCCTAATCAGTTTCATGAATATAAAAGGCAGTTTAAAGGTGGGTTTCAGCACGGCGGGATCTCGATGGAAGAGATGATCCTGCCATGCGTAACTATGAAACCAAGGTAAAATAATTATGAGGGATGAATACAATTCTAAGATTTTAAGATTCTAAGATTAGAAGATTACTTTGGCTAATTTCAATCTTCTAATTTTCCAATCTTTAAATCTTCTAATTTATTTCCATCCTTCATCCTTTCGATGAGGGTCAGGACAAATGATATTTGATTCATTTTGGGGCTTATTCTCAAATGACATTGCAATTGATCTTGGAACAGCAACTACTCTAGTTTATGTCCGAGGTAAAGGGATCGTGCTTTGCGAACCGTCTGTTGTCGCTATTGATAGAGGAACTAGAAAGGTAAGGGCGGTCGGAGATGAAGCCAAGCAAATGCTTGGCAAGACCCCTATGAATATTGAGGCAATAAGACCTTTGCGTGACGGTGTTATTGCTGATTTCGACATAACCGAAAGTATGATAAGGTACTTTATCAGAAAGGTTCATAACAGCCGAAGGATGAGTCGTCCAAGAATGATTATAGGTATTCCTTCAGGGATCACTGAAGTGGAACGACGCGCTGTCCGGGAATCTGCTGAAAGAGCGGGCGCAAGAGAGGTTTACCTGATCACAGAACCTATGGCGGCAGCGTTAGGTGCAGGTTTACCTGTTCAGGAACCCGCAGGTAACATGGTCGTTGATATTGGTGGTGGAACTACGGAAGTCGCTATTATATCTCTTGGTGGTATTGTCGTTTTCAAATCGTCAAGAACTGCTGGTGATGAGCTTGACGACGCCATTGTCCAATATATAAAAAGAGAGTATAGCATGTCCATTGGTGAGCGTTCAGCAGAAGCTATAAAGATGAAGATCGGGTCGGCGTTTCCACTGGAACACGAGGAAACAATTGAATTGAAGGGTCAGGATCTAGTCGCAGGACTCCCCAAAACCCTGACTGTTAGCTCGCAAGAGATCAGAGCCGCGATCAGAGAACCTGTATCAGAGATTTTGTTTGCTATCAGGCAAACTCTGGAACGAACTCCCCCGGAACTAGCGGCAGATATAGTAGAACGGGGAATGATATTAACTGGTGGAGGGGCAATACTCCGAGGGCTTGATCAGCTTATAAGTGAAGAGACGAAATTACCTGTTTTCAAAGCCGAGAAACCTATTGAGTGCGTTGTTCTTGGGGCTGGAAAAGCTTTAGAGGACTTGGATAAACTAAGAGAAGTATTGGCTTCGCCGTGGCCTAACGAGCGTTAGTGGTTGTAAATATCATGTCTATTTTCTCAGGCAAATACAAAAATCTTATAACACTTGCATGTTTATGTATTATATCGCTTATTTTGAGTTGGTCTTACGTACCTGACCGTGAAAGCGAAACACCTGCAAAGCCAGAAAGCAACTCAGTAAAGAATACGCTTTCTCTATTCATTGTGCCAAATCAACTCATAGAGCGAGGTGTAAGCTACATAGCTGATGAACTATCTGACGCATGGTATTTTATGGCTGGTGTGTTCCAGAAACCTGTCAAGGATGAGGAGTTTGAAGCTCTAAAAAGTAGTTTAGAAAGCCTTAACCTGCAGTTAGATGAGGAGATAAGGAAAAATAGAAGCTTGGAACAGTTGTGGAGGTTCAGCAGAGGACTTATTGAGGTTAATCCTGCTTTTAGATTCGTTCCTGCGAGAGTTATTGCGGTTGAACCGACAGATTGGTTTCGATACGTGACCATTGATAAGGGAAGAAATCAAGACATAAGAGTGGATATGGCTGTAATTACTCAAGTTATGTATCCACCACCCAAATCTATGACTACTACCAGACTCATGACGGGTGTAATAGTAGGAAAAGTCAGCAGTATTCAGGCAAATTCAGCGAAAATTCAGTTGATAACAGACCGATTGAGTGTCGTTGCTGTAACAATTGGACCGCAAAAGGACCTTGCTCTACTTAGAGGACGACCTGAACATGAAGATTGTACTATTGAGGAAGTACCGTCAACTACACATGATATGTTGAATGTAGGAGACCCTGTAACGGTAGATGAAAGAAGCTCTATATTCCCTCCGGGTATGCTTATAGGATGGATCACCGCAATTGATAAAAGAATCCAGTTCTGCCATATTGAAGTCCAACCAGCTTTCAAGTTTAGTAGATTGAAGGACGTGCTTGTGGTAATGAATTCTGGATACTAGATTCAGTATCAATAAATCCGAGAGAAAATGACTCAAACAATTAAGATGATATTACTGGTTCTGGGGAGTATGATACTACAGACCAGTCTTTTAGCTAACATATCTATATTCGGTAGCAAACCCAGCTTGCCCCTTGCATTGACAGTATCTATCGCATTGCTTAAAGGTTCTTTTCAAGGTGAGTTGTTTGGCTTTTTTTCTGGATTACTGTGTGACCTGTCTTCTGGTGGACCATTTCTCGGTATACAATCACTTAGTCTGGCTTTAGTCGGATACCTTGTGGGGTTACTGAGGAGAAGGTTCTATTCTGATAGTTTTATCACTCAGTTAATGTCGGGTTTTACAGCAACTCTGGTTGATAAGCTAATTGCATTTTTGGTTTTGAGTATATTACTTTCTGATTCTTATTCAAGATTTCAGTTGTTGGGGTTGTTAATAAATGCTATCGTCAATTCTATAATAACAATCATCGTATTTCGATTCCTGATAAGGATTTTTAAGAGTGACAATCAACAAAAGATACTGGATACTAGATACTGAACGAGGTTATTATGTTTACTGGTGAATATCGTGAAACTGTTATACGCGGCAGGCTTCGATTTATTATGGTTATCATGATAGCTTGCTTTGGTATACTGCTGTTACGCATCGGGTATCTTCAGATAATGTGCAATAGCTATTACGTAAGAAAATCCATCGGTAATCGTCTCCATCCTGTAAGGCTTGTCCCGCCCAGAGGTATGATCTATGATCGACATGGCAAAATTCCAATTGTTGACAATGAAACTTCGTTTGACGTCTGCATAGCACCGGATAAAGAAGATTACGTCTGGCGTATGGATGCCCGTCGAAAAATGATTCTGGATAAGCTAGGACTCACTCCTGAATATATATCACAAAAATTGGCTGAATCTCGTGGTCGTATTTATGAGCCTGTTGTTGTTAAAGAAAATGTTGATACCTACACAGCCGCATTTATCGGAGAGAATAACTCCCATGTACCAGAATTTATCGTTCGTGCAAGACCAAGCCGAAAATACGAAAAAATTGCAGCTCACATCATTGGTTATACTGGCTCCGTCAACGAAGAAGACGTACAAAATGGCTATGCCATGAATGATTTGATTGGTAAAAATGGACTGGAAGCGGAATACGAGAAGTATCTCAGAGGAGGTCTTGGTTGGAGAATGGTTGAAGTCAACACCTTTGGTCAGGTAGTACGTGAGCTTCCTCTCCCAACCAGCGCAGAACCGGGGGGAAATCTTTACCTTACTCTTGATAGTAATTTACAAAAAAAAGCAGAAGAGATAATGGTTGATAAGACCGGTGTTTTACTTGCACTTGATCCCAGAGACGGCGGAATATTGGCTATGGTAAGCAAACCTGATTTTGATCCTGATATTTTCTTAGGAGGAGGATCAAGCGCGGAACGCCTTAGAGTCATGAAAGAACCTGACAAACCCATGTTGAACCGTGCCATTATGGGAGAATATCCACCGGGGTCTACTTTTAAGATTATCTCTGCAACTGCCGCATTGGCAGAGGGAAAGATTACAGAAAATACTTATTTTACTTGCAGGGGAAGCGTTTACATAGGCAATCGTTCATTCAGATGCCACGAGGTTCATGGAACGGTAAATATACGAGGAGCATTAACGAAATCCTGTAACGTTTTCTTTTATAATACAGCTTATAGAGCAGGACTTTCTGTCCCTCTGATCCATAAATACACAGATATGTATGGATTGGGCAAGAAAACAGGGATAGACCTCCCCGGAGAGAGGAAGGGTAATATCCCATCAGAGAGCCATTATCGTTCGGATAATGTAAATATGGTTATCGGTCAAGGTGCTGTTTTAGTGACTCCTTTGCAGATGGCAAACGTGATCTCTGTATTGGCGAATAGAGGGTTTTCGTATAAGCCTCATCTGGTTGATTATTCAAAAATGCAACTCTCGTTCCGCTGTCTCGGTTCCCCGAGTGGATTTACGGAAGAACAGATCACGTTCCGCCGTGCAACGGAAGAACAGAATAGACCAATAAGCAGTGATGAAAGTGAAACACAAAATGGTCAAAAGGATAACAAACCTGAGATATTTGTGGACCTTAGAGATAAAGTTCCTGTTGAAATAATAGACTTGATAAGAACCTCTCTTGTTGGAGTTGCAAAATCTGGACTTAATTTGAAGGCTAACCTGAAGAATATTCAAACTTGTGGTAAAACTGGCACTGCTCAGAACCCTCACGGTAAAGACCATGCGTGGTACATGGGTTTTGCGCCTTATGAGAATCCGAGAATAGTTGTGGTTGCATTGATAGAAAACGTTGGATTTGGATCAGTGAATGCTGCGCCTGTTGCCGGACAATTGCTATCTTATTTCTTTTATGGTGATACTCCGCCAGAAAAAGTGTCAGTGGCTTATAATAGACATGGACAATAGACCGAATTAATGTTTATGAAGCAGTATAGATCACTATCACAGAAATTAGACGTCAAGGGTTTTGACTTAACCATCTTGCTCACTGTCCTGATTATCACATTATTTGGGATAGCCACGATTTTCAGTGCAGTATCGTCAGGACCCAGTAATGACGACAAGTTATGGGTATCGCAGATAATACGTTTAGCCATAGGTTTAGTCGCAATGGCGATTGCTTTGCTTATAGATTATCGTCTCCTGAACGGCGTTGCTTATATATTTTATGCAATCGGTTTCGTATTACTGACTATTGTGTTAGCTATACCTGAATCATCTGGCGCAAGAAGATGGGTCATGGGAGGTGCAATACAGCCTTCGGAACTAGCAAGGATCATACTCATTATTACTCTTGCACAATATCTGAGTGAAAAGAAAGAAGTATCAGAACAACCAAAAACGTTTATAACTGCCGGGGCGATAGTGCTTGCGTATTTTTTTATGATATTCATGCAACCATCACTTGGCTATGCCCTTACTATTGTTCCGGTAGCATTAGCTATGTTTTTCGTTGGAGGCATCAATAGGACTTATCTGATATTGGTGACATTACTCGTTGTTGTTTCAGCAAGTTCTACGATACTGATCTTATATAAAGATTGGGACTTCAAGTCAGCTTCTGCGATAGTTAAGCTAATCCTGATGATAGCAATATACTCCGCTTTCACAGTGCTGGCATATTATCTTATATCCAAGACTCGAATAAAAGAAGGTACAAAATGGGTGAAGCTCATTGCTCCATGCCTTATTGGTGGATTTTTGATCGCAATGATTGGGTCTGTGGCATTGAAAGATTATCAGAAAGCAAGACTGATTGCTTTTGTTGATGCAGATTCGGATCCTGCCGGGTCTGGTTATCATATAATACAATCGAAGATAGCGATTGGTTCCGGTGGATTTTTTGGGCAGGGATACATGCACGGAACTCAGAACAGACTGGATTTTCTACCGGCTCAACACACGGATTTTATATTCTCCGTGATTGCAGAGGAATGGGGTTTCATTGGTTCTTTTATTGTACTTGCACTTTATTTTACATTGATAATGAATGGTTTGAAAGCCGCCACAATAGCAGATGATCTATTTGGAATACTTTTGGCAACCGGGATAGTTACCATGATTGCAACGCAGGTATTTTTGAATCTAGGTGTGACACTCGGTCTTATGCCGATAACTGGTGTTCCCTTGCCGTTGATGAGCTATGGAGGCTCATCGCTGTTGGCGACTTTCATCTGTATTGGATTATTACTTAATATTAGATTGAGAAGATAGATTTAATGACAAATATCCCCCTCACAGTATCAAAACCAGTAAGATATACTGGAAATGAATTAAATACGGTCAAAAAAGACTTTAATCAGTCTATGATCCGATTTGCGCTTGCGTTTCCAGATACTTATGAAGTTGGTATGTCTCACCTTGGCTTGAAGATACTCTATCAAATTCTCAATACGATTGATTACGTCTGGGCGGAACGTGTTTATGTCCCATGGACGGACATGGAAGAAGTGATGAGAAAAGAGGGGATATTGCTTTCTAGCCTTGAATCTTCTACTCCTCTGCGGAGTTTTGATATAGTCGGCTTCTCTCTCCAGTATGAGATGAGTTATACAAACGTTCTGAATATGCTTGATCTTGCCCAAATACCGCTTCTATCGAAAGATAGAGATGAGAGTTATCCATTGATCATTGCGGGAGGTCCCTGTGCCTTTAATCCTGAACCCATTGCAGATTTTATTGACCTGTTTGTCATCGGAGATGGCGAAGAAATCGTTACAGAGATCGTAGAATGTTATAAGACTTATAAAGATTTGGGTAAACCGCAGTTACTGGAGAAAATGGCGAAAATAGAAGGTATTTATGTGCCGACTTTATTTTCTCTTGAAGAACAGCCCGATGGAACGTTGGTAGTTTCTGATGGAACAAAAGTAAGAAAAAGATTTGTTATTGATCTTGACAAAGCGATATTTCCTGTGGATTATATAGTTCCTTTTATGAGACCGATTCACGACCGCGCAGTGATTGAAATTATGAGGGGTTGTTCCAGAGGATGCAGGTTTTGTCAGGCTGGTATGATCTATCGTCCTGTGCGGGAAAGGTCCTCAACAACAATAGAAAAACTGGCTGAAAAGGTTATTGAAAATACTGGATACGAGGAACTTTCTCTTTCAAGTTTAAGCACCTGTGACCATAGCTCAATATATAGAATAGTAACATATCTTGTCAATTCTTTGGGAAAGGAAAAGCACGTATCAATCTCTCTGCCCAGTTTGAGAACAGACGCATTCTCCCTTGAACTTGCTCAAAAGATAGAAAGCGCAGGAAAAACAGGATTAACTTTCGCACCAGAAGTAGCCACTGATAGACTCCGCAATGTTATTAATAAAGACATATCGAAAACTCACGTTTTGTCAACTGTCGAAAGTGCATTTTCAAGCGGATGGGATACATTGAAGCTTTACTTTATGATCGGATTACCAACAGAGACTGATGATGACGTATCAGAGATCGCATCGCTCATCAAAGCAGTATTGAACGTTGCCAGACAAAATAACAGAAGAGCAAAATTGAGCGTTGGCGTATCAACATTTGTTCCAAAAGCACACACTCCATTTCAATGGGAACAACAATTGTCAATTGAGGAAGTTCGCCAAAAACAAAGAATTCTAATTGATAGGCTTGGTAGAAACAATCGTATAGACATAAGTTTTCATTCACCTCAACTTAGCTTCATTGAGGGTGTGTTCGCAAGGGGAGATAGAAGATTAAGCAAAGTATTGCTTGAAGCCCAAAAGTTAGGCTGTAAACTTGATGGGTGGACGGAGCATTTTGATTTCAATAAATGGATGAAGGCATTCGCTGAATGTGGAATTGACCCAAGTTTTTACCACAAGCTTCGTGCCTTCGATCAGGTCTTGCCATGGGATCATATTGATTCCGGCGTAACAAAGAAGTTTTTACTAGCAGAGCGCAATAGGGCTTATCACGCTGAGATGACACCGGATTGCAGGACAGGGGAATGTTCTGCGTGTGGGGTCTGTGATGAAAAGATAAAGGTGAAACTAGATAAAGAAAATAATCCAGTACCAAACATCCAGAATCTAGCATCCAGTAACCAGAACCCAGTGTCGAGGATAAGATTTCAATTTGCCAAAGGTTCAGAGGTGAAGTATACATCTCACCTTGACCTTATCAACGTCTTTACGAGAGCTTTCAGAAGGGCAGAAATACCAATAGCTTATTCTCTTGGTTTCAGCCCTCATCCAAAAATTAGCTTCAGTTCTGCGTTACCTGTAGGGACAACTAGCGAAGCGGAATTTGCGGATATTGAGCTTGATAAGAGCGTTAAGGTAGAAGATTTTATCTCTCGTGTTAATGCACAGTTGCCCTCTGGTGTAATAATTCTTAGAGCGCAAGAGATTCCTTTGAGAGTGGAATCACTCATGGCACAAACAGGTTTTGCGTCTTATTTAGTAAGGATCCCTGAATCCGGTTGCCAGATAAATGATCTGGAGAATAAAATCCAATCAATCATGAGCAGTGATCAGATTTTTGTTAAACGACGTCAAAAATCAAAACGTCCTGGTAAACAAAATGTGGATAGTATCAGTCAAATTGATATAAAGCCCTACGTAAAGAGTATAAAATTATCAGGATATGATAACGGGACACTGCAATTAGAAATGACGCTTGGTGATGGTGGTTCGAATAAAGTAAGACCAGAAGAAATAGTCGGCTTGCTGTTCAGTAGCTTTGCTGAAGATAGCGAGCAACATTATAAAATTTCTTTCCCTGATATTCAAAAGACGGAGTTCTTCATTGAAAATCAGGGGAGATTCTTTTCACCTATGGAGTTTTTAGAGAATTAAAAAGATTTGAAGATTTAAAGATTAAAGATTGGGAGGTTAAAGATTTGAGAATTAGACGAATGAAAGATGTCAACTATCAACGAATAAATTCGTTGGCTTGTACCTAATCTCCGTCTCGATAGACATCAACGATTGATACATCCAGGGGTTATTGACTGAACCCCATCCTTATGCAACAAACTCTCCATAAGGAATTGTTGTTCTGTTGTCCGTTGAATTTTTTACGTTTGCAACGTTGACGAAAGGGCATACCCTTTCACTTCTGTAAACAACCTATAATTCAGTTTTCAAAGAACAATTGGTATTTAATAGCTGTTTACTTCATTTAGAAGTGCCTTATACCAATAATAATTATAACACATTATACTATGGAAGTCAAAGAATATTTGTGTTTCCTCAGTCTCGGCGAAGCTGAGAGAATCATTCCTCCCACAGCTAAAGCAGTGGGCTTCCTGATTCGAGGGGATCGTGAAAACTGAAAAATTTAGTGCTAAAATTGATGGAAGAATATCATTCGTGCTCGTTTGATCTTCGATCTCTAGTCTCCAATCTTTAATCTTAAATTTTTCAATCAAGATTGGAGATGCGTATTATGTTAAAAGAAATTATTGTAAGCGAGGATGAGTATGAGTCAAGAGCGGCTTTATTAGAAAACAAGGTTTTAGCAGAGCTTTTTATGGAACGAAAAGGTGAACGGTACATACTTGGAAACATCTACAAGGGCAAAGTGACCAGTGTTCTTCCGGGTATGCAGGCGGCGTTTGTTGATATTGGTCTGGACAGAAACGCTTTCCTTCACGTATCGGACATTACACGTCACCTTGAAGAGCTTGATGAATTAGAGCCAATTAAAAATGATGAGCCAAAAGGCACACGAAAAAAGAATTCTGAAAGTAAGAAAAGTGAACAGCCTTCTATAAGGGATTTACTAAAAAAAGGACAGGAAATACTCGTACAAATTGATAAAGAACCTATGGACACCAAAGGTCCTAGGGTTACTGCGTATATCACACTCCCTGGACGCTATCTGGTCTACATGCCAACCGTTGATCACATAGGAGTATCAAGGAAGATTGAAAACGAGTCAGAAAGACAAAGATTAAAGGAAATCATTGAGCGTCTGCGCCCCAATAAGAGCGACGGCTTTATAGTCAGAACAGCCGCTGAAGGTAAAGGCGAAGACGAATTTAAGGCTGATATAAAATTCCTTGCTAACCACTGGGAACAGATCAATAAACGTACAATAAATGCTTCAGCACCATGTTTGATCCACGAAGACTTGGGACTTACCTTTAGAGTTATACGAGATATATTTACGCAAGAAGTATCGCAGTTTATCGTTGATTCAAAAGAAGAATATGAAAGGATTCTGAATTTTCTCGATTCGCTTTTACCGTCATTAAAGTCGAAGGTAAAACTCTACGATAAAGATGAACCTGTATTTGATTCTTACGGAATAGAGAAGCAAATCAAGAAGGCTTTACGACAAAAAATCTGGCTCAAATCAGGTGGACACATAGTCATCAACCAGACAGAAGCTCTTGTATCCATTGACGTCAATACTGGAAAGTACGTTGGCAAAGAAAATGCTGACGAGACAATACTAAAGACTAACATAGAAGCGATCGCCGAGATCGCCAGACAGATACGTCTAAGGGATTTAGGTGGTATTATAATCGTTGACTTTATTGATATGGATAAAGAGGATCATAAAAATAAAGTATTAAAAGCTATGGAAGATGCCCTTAAACGTGATAGGTCAAGGACAAACATACTCCAGATCACTGATCTTGGTCTGGTTGAAATGACAAGACAGCGAACAAGACCAAGCCTTACAAGTATGCTCTGCCGACCCTGTCCATATTGTCAGGGAGACGGTGTTGTACTTTCAGAGGATTCGACAAGTATAACTATCCTTCGTGAAATAAAGATGATTGGTCGTAAATTCAATGAAAAACACATTAAAATTATGGCAAGCTCACCAGTGGCTTTTAGCTTGCTGGATGAATATAATAACAAGATAAAAGAGCTTGAGCGCAAACTAAATATGACTATCGAGATAGAAGAGGATCTCGATCTTCACATAGAGGATTTCAGGATCATCTCAGCGAAAAATCAAAGAGAGCTTTCATTAAGCGATAATATAGATGAGAGGACGTAATATGGAACGAATAGCTTTTGCAAAATTGAGTGGAGCAGGAAACGATTTTGTTGTGATAGATAACCGTCAGAATGTTGTTCCAGATAATCTGTCTGAGTTTATAGTGAAGGTCTGCGCCCATCGTTTATCTGTGGGTGCAGATGGTGTTTTACTTGTCGAGAATTCTGACGTTGCAGATTTCAAAATGCGATATTATAACTCTGATGGAGGCGAAGCGGAAACCTGCGGTAACGGTGCAAGGTGCATTTCACGATTCGCTCACAGCGAGGGTATTGTCAAATCTGATAAGATGACCTTTGATACAAAAGCGGGTTTGTATAGCGCCGAAATCAAGGAAAAAACTGTAAAAGTAGGCATGAGTGATGCGATTGGTTTACGTCTTGGTTTCCCGATCAAATTGAGTAGTGGAATTCATACTGTATCGTTTGTGAATACCGGTGTGCCTCATGTAGTTTACTTTGTTGATGATCTCGATAGCACAGACGTATTTAACATGGGCAGGGAGACACGTTATCACAAGGATTTTGAACCCAAAGGCACAAACGCTAACTTCATTAAAGTCAGGGATAAAAACAATATTGACATCCGTACTTATGAACGGGGTGTAGAGGATGAAACTCTAGCTTGCGGTACAGGATGCATCGCATCTGCAATATTAGCATCTGCTCTGGGAATTGTTGCTCCACCGATCACAACGCACACAAAAGGTGGATTTCCATTGACGATTTACTTTAAGCTGGAATTAGACGGTGCAAAAGAGGTTTACCTTGAAGGCGATGCCAGGATCATTTTCAAGGGCTATCTTCTCGAAGATGCTTGGAATTATTAGCAATCGTTAAAAAATATACAATTTGAAGGGAGCCATTATGGACGAGTGGAAAAACGGCAATATTATAGACAATGGTGATTTTCGTAGAAGTGGCGATGGAACTATGCCGGATGGTTGGGAAATTGTCTGCCCTAATCCTGCTCTTGCCCCTATGTTCAAGCTTATTGATTTTCAGGGTAAATCTATACTGATGGCTACCGGCAATGGAAGGCAGGAGTGTTTTGGATACGTTCGCCACACCATTAATATTGAGCCAAACAAGACTTATCGCATGAGTGTCAGGCTGAAATTTGAAGACATGAACGATCTCAATCGTCATTTAGTCCATGGAGTCTTTGGTAGCTTCAACGACGGGATATTTGAGTATAGTAAAGATGGCGAATGGGTAATTGGTGAGAACTGTTTTAAGTCTCCTGAACAAATAGGAAATAACGAGGTACGCCTATATTTCCGATTCAGCCCTCACGGAAAAGTATGGTGGTATAACGTAGCGATTCAGGAATGTGAACCGATAGCGCCCCGTCCTGTCAAGATCGCTTGCAGTTGGGGAACGGGTGACATGGACTATTGGTCAAAATGGCTTGATTCCGCAGGTGAGAAAAAGGTTGACGTGGCATTATTGCCAGAAATGTTTGACGGAAATCCTGTCCCGAATGCTGAACTTATTGATGGCAGATCAGGAACGCTGATGTCAGAAAAAGCCGATCAATGGAAGATGTACGTCAGTGGTTCGTTCTATGAAAAGCGTGGTGATATAGTCCTCAACTCTGCGCCATTGTTTGACCGTAATGGAAAATTAGTCGGAATATACAGCAAGAATCAGCTTTACGATCCCGAAGAAGATCAAGGAGCAACACCGGGTATCGGGTATCCTGTATTTGATACAGATTTTGGCAAAGTAGGCATTATTATATGTTATGATAGCTGGTTTTCTGAACCTGTACGATTGCTTGCGTACAAAGGTGCTGAGTTGATATTGTTTCCAAACGCTGGTTATTATATGGGTCTTATGCCTGCCCGAACAGCAGATAATGGTGTATGGATAGCTGTCAGCACTTTGAATTGCCCTGCGGGTATATGGGATTCTGGTGGTTGGATGGCTGGCGGAGATAAGCCCGATCCGACTATATACGTCCCATCTTCCATAAGCGGATATGAGAAAGATGATGCAATGCGCATGATCGTTGCCACAGTTGATCTTAGCATAAAATACAGTCCTCACTGGTGGGGCGGACCCATGTGGTCAGCGCCGGGTGGAAGACGAGTTCGTCAGACCCTTATCGTTCCAATCGAGGATGAAATAGCAAAAGAAGCTAAACGCTGGTGGAAAGAATAATACTTTTAGAAAAATAAAAAACACTAAGAAACACAAAGATCACAAAAGTTAGTGATAGAAAATCAGTAATTTTTATTTCTTTGTGTTTTTTGTTTTTTTGTGGTAAAATTTGATAGCGACAAAAGGATAAGATTATAAAAAGAATATCAAGCATAGGGAGTGCTTGTAATGAGATTCGATGATTGGATCATTTAGCTATGAAACTTACCTATACAATTGTTCTTTTGCCAGATTCAGAAGGTGGATATGTAGTGGAAGTACCTGTTTTGCCAGGGTGCGTCACTTATGGACATACTTTAAGTGAAGCGCTTGTGATGGTTGAAGATGCTATTGAAGGTTATCTGTCTGTCCTGCAAGAAGATGGTGATCCTTTGCCCAGAGAAGGAAAAAGCGTAAACGTAAGGTTAGGGCGTAAAAGAGAAGCCATTTTACGGAAAGTAACAATAAATATTCCAATGGAAGCAACTAAAACAGCTCTTACTTGAATGGTTGGAGGATCGCTGGATGGGATCATCAATTATTAGTGAGTTTATTCAAGCTCTTGAAGCTGAAATTAAGGCACTTAAGAGTGGCAAAGGCGGAACTACTACTAGAATATTTAATGGACGATTTATAAATAAGTATTCTGATTACTACATATATAGCTTCACCCTTAATAACTTTCTTACTGTATTTGATGAAACTCCAGCAGAAATAGATATACGTGGACAACATTATAACGCATTGATATTTCGATCAGAGGGATTAAATATCGAGGTTGGAATAGATAATTTTTGCGGTCAGTCTATACCAGAAGCTACTTTATTAACAAACTTATGGTATTTACTCGAAATACTAAAAAACAAATATACTGATTGTCAAAATGGAATGCTCAATATTGATTTCAAATTAAGTGAAATGCTATTTTTTGGCAATAACGAAAAATATAAAATCAAGCAGGAAAGCATAAAATATTCTCAACCTAAAAACCAAATCAATGATCCTCAGAAAAAAGCAATTAATGCATCTTTTTCATCACCGCTTTGTATTATTTGGGGTCCGCCAGGAACAGGAAAAACAACTACTATAGCATGTGCTATCGAAGCTCATATTAATTCAGGGCGACGAGTGCTTCTTGTTTCTCATGCAAATAATGCTGTTGATGAAGCTCTTGAGGACGTTGCGGAACAGATGTATGAAACTCCATTCTATAAACAAGGGCAATTGATTCGTCTTGGTAAGCCTAAAGATGAAAACAAATTTGAAAAATACCCAATGGTTCTTTTTGAAAAGATAAAAGAGGCGCAAGGAGAGTCTTTGGAGAATGAAAAAAAGGGGTTGGAGAATAAGAAATCACAACTAGAAAAAGATAAAATCAAGCTAATTGAGGTTATTAATATCAACCAGAATGTAAATAATATTTCCTCTGAATTAGCCAAGATAAAAGAGCTTATATCACAATACGATACAGATCTAATAAGCGATCAAAGGGAATTGCAGAATCTAAAAAGCATTTTATCTGATAACAATAATAAATTATTAGAAGCCAAATCGGCAGGCACGATTAAAAAAATTATCAAACGTCTTGATCCACAAAAGATAGAAAGCAATATTGAATCTTATAGGAGTAAAATTACTCTTCAAGAATCTTTGATAAAAGATAAAGTATCGAATATTAATAATCTAAAAATTTCACTAAATACAAAAAATACAGAACTAGATACTGCCCAACACACAGTCAATTTCATGCTTCGAGAATTACATGTGTCTATTAATGATGTTAAAAACCAAGTAGGAAAATTTGATCGTGAGATAGAAGCATTATCAAAAAGAATTACAGAAATTAAGAATGAGTTAGAAGAAATAGAGAAAAAAATTCTTTCTAATGCAAAACTTGTTGCTACTACATTAACCAAAACATTTTCATCAAAGAGTTTTCCTGATAAACCTTTTGACGTTTTAATTTTAGATGAAGCAAGCATGGCTCCTTTACCATTTCTTTATTGGGCTGTAAGCAGATGTCAATCATTTATTACAATAGTGGGAGATTTTTTACAGTTACCATCAATATGTATTGCAGATGATAACCCCAAGGCAAAGAAATGGCTTGGAAGAAGTATATTTGATGTTTTAGGAATTTATAGTGTTGAATCTGCATGTAATGATAACCGTATAAATTTGCTCAATATTCAGTATAGAATGAATCCAAAGATATCTGAGATTCCCAATAAATTTATCTACAAAGGATTACTCAAGGATAGTAGTAAAGTGAATCAGTATCCACAGGATGATGGAATTTCTGATCATCCATTAGTATTGGTTGATACTTCGACAGCAAACCCATGGTGTAGCAAATTGCCAAAATCACGTTTCAATCTTTATAGTGCGGTTGTTTCTGCTTCGATTGCAAGAAAAATATCTACAAGCGTTAAGACAATTGGTATAGTGACACCATATACCCCTCAAGCACGTCTTATAAATAAAATCATTAGTGATTGGCAACTTGGTGAAAGAGTACGAGTAGGCAATGTGCATAATTTTCAAGGGGGACAAGCTGAGGATAAAGGAAAGGAATCTGATGCCCCTAAATTGTTAAATGTTGCTATTACTCGTTCAGGACAGCGATTTTATTTTGTTGGTCATGTTAAGCATTTAAAGAGTGAGTTGAGCAAAGGTTGTGTTTTACGAAAGATTTTGGATCACCTTCGTGATAGTGCGGATCCTATTGATTCAAGAGGACTTGTGGATAGCTATAGTGCAAATAGCTTTGATGAGTTATCGGAAACGCTATTCTCTAACTATAATAATGCACAGGGATCACTATTTGAGACTGAATCTTATTCCGAAAAAAACTTTTGGCCTAGCTTCAAACGAGATTTGAAATCAGTAAAACAAGAGATTATTATTTTTAGCCCTTTTATGACTATAAAAAGAAGCGGGCAATTTATGGATTACTTTAGAGCTTTAAGATCAAGAGATGTAGAAATCCAGATACATACTCGTCCATCCAATCAGCAGACAGGTGAAATGCAAAAACAATCGGAAATTGTAATAGAGCAGTTTGAAAATATGGGGATTAAAGTGATGCAAAGATCCAAAATGCACCAGAAAATAGCAATATTCGATAGTCATATTGCTTGGACTGGAAGTCTTAATATACTTAGTCATTCAGATACCCAGGAATATATGGCAAGATTTGAGGGAGAGTCAGCTATCAAGGATATTATTAAAAACCTTGAGATGCAAGATGAAAAGGCTGATGGCTCAATTACGGACATATTGTGTCCGGAATGTGGGCTTCAAATGGTTGTGCGATCTAAATATGGAAAAAAATTTCTTGGTTGTTCTGGATATTCTAAGGGTTGTAAAATGACAATGAAGTTACCATATAAAGAAGCTGAACCTGATTGATCGATTCGAGCATTTTATGAACTTAAAAAAAGTAGTTGTAGCAATGAGCAGAGGGGTGGATAGCTCAGTCAACGCTACTCTTTTAATCAAAAAAAGATTTGACGTTATCGGAATTACCATGCGACTCGGTTTGCAGGATTCAACGAGAACGGATTACCAAAAATTCAAGGCAAACAACAATGAAGATGACATATTTTGAAAAAGAGGATATATTATACTTAAAAATCTCTGGCGGACCAGAAAGCGGAAGTTTTGAGTTAAATCCTAATATCACAGTAGAATTAAATGACAAAGATGAAATGATCGGCATTGAGATTCTGAATGCAAGTGACTTTATCCGTGATTCAATTCTGGAGTCAGTACAAGCAAAAATGCTTCATCTTGATAAAGCTAAAACAGCCTAAAATAGAGATAGCAAACGGAGGTTAATATGGAAATCAGAGTGAAAAAATGGGGTAACAGTTTAACGCTTCGGATTCCAAAACTACTTGCTGACGAGGTAGGGTTGGAATACGACTCGCAAGTTGAAATATCAATAGTAGATAAAAAGCTGGTGATAGTACCGGTTGTTGAGTCTGAGTTTAGTCTCGAACATCTCTTGTCTCAAGTAACTAAAGATAACTTGCACAATGAAGTTGATACAGGTATAGCAGTTGGTGGTGAAGTGTGGTAGACTTAAAAAAATATATCCCTCAACGTGGAGATGTTGTTTGGATTACTTTGAATCCTCAAGCTGGATATGAACAAGCAGGACGAAGACCTGCTGTGGTTCTATCTCCTGAAACTTATAACGATAAAGTTGGGCTTGCTATTCTATGTCCTATTACAAGCCAAGTTAAGGGTTATCCATTTGAAGTTGCGATCCCGACTGGATTACCTGTCAGAGGTGTAATTCTGTCTGATCAAGTCAAAAATTTAGATTGGCATATCAGAAATGTTGAATTTATATGTACTTTACCATCAAAAACTATAAGTTCAGTATTGAAGAAACTAGATGCTCTAATAAAATGATCTATGTCTATGGAGAGATAAATGAAAGATAAAGCTGTTAATCAAACTTCATTTCGAGCCTCGAGCGTTAAGGTCAATATCACACCTGATAAGCCTCAATGGTTGTTGGGCTATGGTCCAAGGCAATCAAACGGTGTGCATGATGACCTATATCATCGTATTGTCTGTATGGATAATGGCAAATTTTTCTTCCTTGTATCATCCGATCATGCCTGTTTCTCACCATACCTTTATGACGAATTCTGTAAGGAACTTGAACAAAAAACGGGAATCAAACCCAATCAATTATGGTGGACGTCAACTCATACACACTCAGCACCAGAAGTAGGTCATCAAGGACTTGCGATACTTTTTCTTCCCGATAGATATATTCACGAATCCAATCCAGAATATACGAAATTCTTTAAAGATGCCCTGATTGAAGGTATCATAGAGGCACAATTAAAACTTGAGCCAGCGAGACTTGGCATAGGTACAGGTGCTTCTATGGCAAATGTGAATCGCAGACAATTCACCGCAGACGGTCAATGTCATCTTGGTGTAAATACTGACGGGGCAGTAGATCGCCAGATCGGATTGATACGCCTTGAACGACCAGACGAAACTCCCATAGCTCTCATAGCCAACTATGCCATGCACGGAACAGTCTTAGGGGGAGAGAATTGCCTGATCACTGCGGATGCGCCCGGTGTTGTCGCAGAATACGTTGAGAGCAAAATCGGTGTGCCGATGCTATTCATTAATGGCGCACAGGGAAATATCGCACCGCTATACAGCACACGCTCTGATTTCGTAAGTGGTCGCATTGACGAATTCAAAACATTGCTAGGCGATAAAATCCTTGAGGCGAATCAAACTATTAAAGACACTTATTCGGATATAAACTTCTGGACAGGAAAGACGTTCGTTGAAACACCGAAAAGATCGGATTTAGGCTGGATTGATAACTTAAAAGATTATTTACGTGTAAACGGACAGGAATTGGTTCGTATACCTGTTTATTTCTTGAAGATAAATCGTGATACTCTGATTTGGGGAGCGCCGTTAGAAATGTTTTGCGAGATCGCTATGAACGTAAGAGCAAATTCACCTTATCCAAACACATTCTATTTTGGTTTGACTAACGGCACATTACTTTATCTACCGACAAAAAAAGCCTTTACTGATGGAGGCTATGAACCAAGCGTTTCACCATTCACTGAACAGGCAGAAGAAGATTTTACAGAAGGGGTTATAGAATATATTCATACTATTCCTAATAAAGAAAGTGTTTAAATTGAACAAATAATAATTGGGGGAATTAAATATGACATCAAGAGAAAGAGTTTTATTGGCTTTACAGCATAAAGAAGCGGATAGGATAGCTATACACGACAGCCCTTGGGGAACAACCGAAGCCCGATGGCATAAAGAAGGCTTACCGTCAGATAAATCCTCTTACGATTATTTCGGCTTTGAGTTTCGAGGTTTCGGTGGAGATACTTCTCTACAAATACCCTCAAAAGTAGTAGAAGAAACAGACGAATACGTTATTGCCACAAATGCAGACGGCGCTAAGATGAAGAACTGGAAGCACTTGACTTCTACGCCTGAACTTATTGACTTCACGATAACTACCAGAGAACTTTGGGAAGAATACAAACCAAAAATGACTATGAACGAGTCAAGAGTTGACTGGGACGGTCAGTTAAATGCAAACAAAGCCTGTCGTGAAGCGGGAGCTTTCTGTACGATGAATTTCGGTCCCGGTTTTACCTATATATGTGATGTAGTTGGTCCCGAAAGAACAATGATGGCTATGATGACTGACCCCGACTGGATAAAAGATATGTTCATGACCAATGCCAAACTCTGCGCTGATATTACTGAAGAAATGATGGGCAGAGGTATAGTTTTTGATGCAGGATGGATATTTGATGATCTTGGTTTCAGAGATCATCAGTTCTTTCCGCCGGATGCTTACCGTGAGCTATTGTTACCTGCACACAAGTTAGTCTGCGATTGCTTCAAGAGTCGTGGTATCCCGATGATTCTACACACTTGCGGATACAACATGGAGTTCATATCGCTTTACATCGAGGCAGGTTTTGACTGCATACAACCCCTTGAAGTTAAGGCTGGCAACGATATGTTGAAGCTAAAGAAGGATTATGGTAATGTATTGACATTCATGGGCGGGATAGACGTTCGTGCAATGGCTTCCGATAATCCTGACGACATAGTTAAAGAGATTTCCACGAAGATACCCGTCATGAAAAAAGGCGGAGGCTACATCTATCATTCCGATCATTCCGTGCCAGATAACGTCAGTTTCCAGCAGTATTGCAGAACGATGGAACTTGTGGCGGAATATGGCAAATTCTAGGAGGAATTCAAAATGAGATTTAAGATAGTTTTAGAACCCAGTGAGGAAGGAGGATACACTGTATATGTGCCTTCGCTTCCCGGTTGCATCAGCGAAGGTGATACAGTTGAAGAATCACTGGAGAATATAAAAAAAGCCATAGAGCTTTACCTTGAACCTGTAGATGATGACTGGGTACCTGAAGAAGGTTCACTGGTAGAAGAATTAGTACTGTGACAAAAGTACCAAATCTACCTTACAGAAAGATTATTAACGCATTGCAAAGGGATGGATGGACGATTGTTCGGCAAAGAAGTGATCATATTAGATTGCAGAAACACATAGGAAATGAAGTATTAAGAATTACTGTTCCTGCTCATAAACCTGTTAAACGTTCTACACTTGCTCATATATTGAAGCAAGCAAAATTGAATGTTGAACGATTTCTGGAGTTGCTATGAAGTTGACTTATACAATCATTATTTTACCAGATTCAGAAGGCGGATACGTTGTGGAAGTACCTGCTTTGCCAGGATGTGTTACTTATGGGCATACTTTAAGTGAAGCACTTTTGATGGTTGAAGACGCTATTTTTGCTAATTACTTTCATATAGAAGGTAATATGGATAAACGTGCTTATGATACTTATAGCCAAGTAACTCAGCATTTTCTTGAAACTCTTCCAATACCAGATTTGCTAATATATTGTGCCTGTTCTCCTAGTATTTGCCGTCAAAGACTAGCTAATCGTCAATCTAGATCATTTGAGAAATTTTATCCTCCCGATCATGTAGAGAAACTATGGCAAATTTATGAAGATTGGATAAATAAATTTAATTCATGTCCGGCAGTTTCAATAGATACTGAAAAATACGACATCCGGAATCCAAAAATAACTCACAAAATTCTAAATGAAATTCAGACCACATTGAAGGAGGGGAATGATCGTCAATTGGATTTGTTTGAGAATTCAGAACGATTTAATAATGGGATTAATACTACCATTATTAATCGTATCAATGATGTTCCTTTTCAATCGAAAAATAATTTTGAATTCACTCCATTGTCAAAAAAAACTAAGATTCATAGATCAGTTTATGTTGCTGCACCATTTACGAAAAATTACAAAGAATGCCCCGTGTTTACACGGGGATGAATTTGTTTATCATGCTCTGGACTCAATGTCCAGAGCATGATAATTTATTCTTCAAACGTTCATATTGTGATATAATGTC
>Ga0315279_10001044_pt1 | contig 47960 bp, 35 predicted proteins | sample YL17G06_20_MG_FD_203694 | JGI IMG/M metagenome (GOLD analysis project Ga0315279, IMG submission 203694) | Sediment microbial communities from Yellowstone Lake, YNP, Wyoming, USA - YL17G06_20 | ecosystem: Environmental > Aquatic > Freshwater > Lake > Sediment | place: USA: Wyoming | collected...
CGTTGACGTCTGCTTGTGGGTTCCATCCATCTGCTGTTTGAGGTGTGGAGCCGTAGGCTCTTGATACGATGTATATGTCTTTTACGTCGACTTTGTGGTCTTGGTTTACGTCCCATCTGTAGCTGTTGAGCTGCTGGAAGGTTATGTCGAAGCTGAAGGTGGATATGCCTGTTATGTCAGGTGTTACTTTGAGTGTTTGTTTGACTTCGAGGGTTTTTCCTGCGTCTATTTTGCTGTTTGTTGATGTCCATGAGTATCGTAGGTATGTGGGTGCGTTTGGTGGGTTCCAGTTTGTTGTGGCGACGGATAGGTAGCATGTGGCGTTGCTCAGGTTTTTCACGTATACTGTGACGTTTTTGGATGATCCGGGTGTTAGGGTGGTCCAGTTTATTGAGGTGACTTGTTTGGTGCAGTTTTTGTCCCAGTATATTCCGAATGGTCCTGTGGTACCTACGGCTGAAACGTTGACAAGCGGCTTCTTGGAGGGCGAGAATTTAGCTGCACATAACACGAACAGTACGATAAGCAGAAGGATGAGCGCAGTTGTCTTACTACTGGCCAATTGCCTTGCCCTCAGTAACATGAATTAGGTGCAAGGACCTGAATTTGTGTCTTTCGCTTGGAGCGTGTTGTGGGTTTCTCTGAGCTTGGTAGAGCTATTTCTTCTGTTCGGTAGTGTTTCATCTGGTTCGGAAGCCATTTTATTCCTTAGACCGGCTCTCATTTGGGGTCGGATTTGTGCAGGACGTGAGACTCTTTTTTGCGCGGTTTTCGATTTCAAGTGGCTGTGTGTTAGAGGCTGTTTCTAAAGAAGGGGCGCACGTGGAACTTTGTTCTAGAACTTCATATAACAAGTGTTATAAGGTTAGACAGAAGGTAGTGGTGGTTTGGAAGAAACATGTGCTGCTTTCTCTCTCTGTTTAGAGGTGCGTAGGCATGTTTCCCAATGTATCAAATGAAAAAAAGGAGAAAGAGAAAATATGAAGAAGATAGTATTGGCTATATTGCTTTCTATGGTGTTCTTGAGTTCAATTGCTTTCAATGCACAAGGTGCTTTGGCTACTTCAAAAGCGGGCGATGGGAAAAAGGTTTCCATTGAGGGATATCTGGTTGTAGAAGAGGTGTTTGGTAAGCAGCCAGTGTACTCTTTGAGAGACAAGCATGACAAGATGACCAAACTGGAGTTTGCGCAGACTGTGGATCTTTCTGGCTATGCAGGCAAGAAGATCGAGGTGACTGGGTTTCTTGATGCGAGTAGCAAAGAGGAAGTCGTGAAAGTAGTTTCGGCAAAACCGTTGGAAAGTGGGGCTCCAACTTCTCAGGCTGTCTATGGCGAACAGAAAACGCTGGTGATAATGGCATATTTCTCAGATAGAGTCAACACCAAGAGTCAAGGCGATGTCTACAGGATGGTATTCAATGACATGAATAGTTTCTACACGGAGGCTTCTTACGACACCATGTATGTTTCGGGAGGCTGGCAGCCATGGGTGAATATCGGCAAAACCGTCCGATACTATGGTTATGATAACCCCAGCTGGTACTTCATCAGAGACTGCGTGGCAATGGTAGATTCTTACGTGAACTTCGCACTGTATTCAAAATTCCTCTTTGTTAACGCAGGACCTAACGAAGAATCCTCAGGCAACGTCTACGACGTCTGGTCAGCAAGATGGTCAGGGCTAAACATTGCAACAAATGACGGCGTCACTATCACACACGGAGCGATAATTCCGGACATCGAGGCCGGCAGCTACGGAGCATTAGGACCATGCGCGCACGAGTACGGTCATGAACTTGGACTCCCAGATCTGTATACGTACCCGTCAAATATCTTGCAGTACGACTTGATGGACTCTGGTGCTTGGAATAACGGTGGTTGGACTCCGGCATCATTCACATCCTACTGCAGATTGCTAGAAGGATGGGTGATGGGTGCACAAGTCCACACCGTTGGCTCGATGGTTGCAGAGTACTTGAAACTTGACCCATTGGAAGACCCGGCAGCAACAATATCAGTCATCAAAGTTCCGTACGGCTCAGACTACTACCTCATCGAGGGGAGGAGAAAAGTTGGCTTCGATGCTTACCTGCCTGCAGAAAAGGTTCTGGTACTCTGGGTCAATGCAACTCAGAATCGACCTTACTTGAAGGCTTCGCTGAGCGTGGGTCAACAGTATGAGTATGGCAACTTCGGAGTGAACGTGATGAAGACTGACACGGAAGGCTGGTCCTTTAACGTCTATGTTTGGAACAAAGCGTGGAGCGGAGAACTGAGGCTTACGAACGCGGCTGGAGAGTCTAACACGAACTGGGGGCACACGGCAGTTGCTACGGTCGGCAGCGTCGTTTACACTACGTGGGATGACACAAGAGCTGGCAACTGGGAGATCTACTTCAAACGAAGCACAAGTTGGGGCTCAGGTTGGGAGGCAGACCAAAGGCTAACTACCAACAATGCAAGTTCCTGGTATCCATCAATCGCTGCCTACGGTTCCTATGTCTACGTTGTTTGGCAGGACGATCGAGATGGTAACTGGGAGATCTACCTCAAAAGAAGCGAAAACTATGCCGTATCTTGGTATGGTGAACAAAGGTTGACTGTCAACAGTTCTTATTCGTACAGGCCGTCGGTAGCAGTCTACGGAAGATATGTGTACGTTGTATGGCATGACTATAGACAGGGCAACTACGAGATCTACTTCAAACGAAGCACAGACAACGGCTTGACTTGGGGTTCAGACACTAGGCTGACCAACAACGCTTCAATTTCTGAGCTACCTATGGTCGCCGCATACGGCGCCAATGTGTACGTGGCTTGGGAGGACAGCAGATATGGTAACAGGGACATCTTTTTCAAGCGAAGCACAAACTACGGCGCTTCGTGGACAACGGACACTCGACTGACGACTAATAATACAGACCAGAGGTTTCCATCCATCGCGGCTTGGGGCTACGACGTCTACGTCACATGGACAGACTACAGGTACGGAGCAAGCAACACAGAGATTTTCATCCGGAGAAGCCTAAACAGTGGCTCTAGTTTCTTGACCGAACAGAGGCTCACGTACTACTCGTACCTGTCGAGCTTCGCAGTTGTAGCTTGCAAAGGCACAGCAGTCTACGTCGTTTGGCAAGATAACAGAACTGGAACATGGGAAGTCTACTTCAAGGAAAGCCCGAACAGAGGACTAAGCTGGACTTATGATCGGAGACTGAGCTCAACACCGTATGATTCTTGGTGGCCGTCTATCGCAGTTGGTGGAGCCGACTGGGAAGACGTGTACGTGGCTTGGACGGACTACAGAAACGCTGGCAACTCTGAGATCTACTTCAAGTACAGGTGGTAGCACCACAGAAGAAAGCGCAACTATCAACCATCTCCTCTTTTTTTGCAGTCAGATATTTCTGTCTACTCAGGCTTCCTTGAGATGAGGATGTATTTGGGAAGACCTTTTCTCTCCGTTGTGAGCAAAAACCGGTTGCTTCATACGACAGCCCAGAACAAGATCCCATGCTTGAACCACAAATCACAACCAGCGCCTCAGAGGCGATTATGAATGATTCTTTAGGAGAATCGTCAGACTATGGTTTGCGCGCACTTGATTTAGGGGGCCTTCGGCTTGTGTTTTGATGTGTATTTGTGTTCGCTATGTCAACAATAATGTTTATTAAGACTTAAGATACACGGTCTTACTCCGTGACCGAATAATGTTGGAAAAAAGTCGTATCCTCTTGATCTTGGCAATTGCGTCAATGGCAGTTGTAGGCACGACAGTTCTGGCCCTTCTATCAACGAGTAGGACGATCTCGAGCACTGGAAACGTTAAGGCGGTTAAGGTTGGCGTGTACAAGGACGTTAATTGTAGTCAAGCCGTGACAACGATAGATTGGGGAACTCTTACTCCGGGTTCGTCAGCCAATTCTACGGTTTACATAAGAAATGAGGGCACGGTGACGCTTGTTCTGACAAGGACTGTTGGCAATTGGAATCCATCTCCAGCTTCAGGCAACTTTACGGTGGGCTGGAACCGTGAGGGCTCAGCAGTAGGTGCAGGAGCAACGATCCAAGCAACACTGAATCTTACAGTCTCGCAAAGCATTAGTGGAGTCTCGAGCTTCAGCTTTGACATAACGATAACTGGAACAGAAATACCTTAAACTGAACCCCAATTTCTTTGTTTTTTGTTCGTCCTCATGAATTGCTAGTATATCCGTGTTTCATCATCATCCGTTAGCTTGCCATTTGTGCCCAGTATTTTTTGTTGGTATTTCAGAATTGGTTTGGCAATAAATGCTACTACTCGGATCTTCTGTACAATATGAAAGATCCTTTGTAGCTCTGGCGCACTCACTATTCTTGCCAAAGGTATTAATGTTATGTACATGAAGAGGAAAATAGCGGCGCCAGCTATGAGTGTTACCAGTCTGGATGTGTGTATCAAGCTTAGCAATAGTGTTGGGCCAATTGATGCTGCAGAGATTAGATAAGTTTTGATTATTGACCGAGTGGCGAATTCTATCTGGAACTTTTTGCGAGCCGTGTATGAACCGTAGATAGTGCCTGCGCCGTTTGCGACTAGAAAAGCAATTATCAGGCCTGGTACTCCGTAGGCTTTTGTTAGAAACGGTGAAAGTATGGCAATGGTTACGAAGATTATTATGTTGATTTTGAGTGTTGTTCCTGTTTCGCCTATGCCATTGTAAAAACTGTTGAGAGCTAGGTAGCCTAGGCCGACGAGGAAATACAAAAAGTAATACATTGCCAGAAATAAAGATGCGGATTGAAATGTTGAGCCATAGACTATTTGCACGATTTCGGTGGAGAATACGATCATCAAAGTTGCGATTGGCACAACGATGAGGACAGTATACTTGTTTGCAAGTTTGAAGAATACTTTGATTCTGCGTTTGGTTGAGGAGTCAATCTTTGAGAACGCTGGAAGAAGTGCCGTAGTAATTGGGCCCGATATGATGGCCATGATTGCGCTGAAGTTGCCGGCTGCATTATAGTTTCCTATGTCGCCATATGTAGTGAAGATGGAAAGCATTATACTCTGATAGAACGGAGTGAAGCCTGTCAGCAAAGCAGACAAGTAGAGCGGTGTGCCATAGTGCATTAGTGTTTTGAGGCTTTCTCCGATGTGGAAGTCGTCGATGGGGTCTTGTTTCTCGCGCATTAGAAGGAAGAGGATAGCTGTAGTGGATACCGCAGCGATTACGTAGCCTGATACAAATCCTACTGTGGCGCCTAGTACTCCGAATCCTAGTAGAACGAGCATGATGGAGATTATGGCTTTGGCAAAAGCCTGAATATTCACGGCAAGAGCAGTGTATTCTGCTTTGTCCAAACCTACGAAGGCAAGAGTCTGGGTGGCAAATATCGCTTGGAACAATATTGAAGTTGATATTATTCTAATGTAAAACGTCATGTCAGGCCTTTGAAGCAAAAATGAAGCAAGAATGTCTGCAAGGGCGTAGCTTACTAAGAAGACCAATACTCCTGCTATTGCTTTGAACAACAATCCGTGTTTGATTATCTTCGCAGCTCGTTGTGCTTCTCCTTTGAGGCGAAGGCTTGCGGTAAATTTGATTATTCCTTGGTCTATTCCAAGGTCGGTGAAAAGCAAGAGAAGGTTAGGGATCACAAGCGCGAGAGTGTACATTCCATAGAGTTCTGAACCTAGTAACCTTCCGACTAGGATCGTAGAGATTGCCAAGATAACGGTTGACGCAGCTGTGCCGGAAACCAAGAAGAAACTGCCACGCGCCGAGTCTTCTGCAACGCTGACTAGTTCGTCTGCCATCAGCCTGTTCCTCTTTGAACGTTCACTTGTCTACTTGCATTCTAGCCTAGTGTTTTTCTTGTTGTACAACTGCGGAAAAGTGTTGTTGACATGAGTGAGTTCAAGACGAGATAGGTTCGTGTATTCCATGATGCATAGCTTAGTCGTGATCCAACTACTGCACATGTTGAGCAGATTTGTCAACAGTTTCCTCAATTTCATCAATCCGTGTTGCCACTAGAGCAATTTGGAGGGTGATATTAAACGTTGTTCTACAATAGGAGAATTGTAGGCAATAGTGGCGCGCTGGCTTGTCCCTAAATTGGTGTAAAGTGGTCATAAGTCTTATTTTCGGATTTGGGGGCAAATTTGAGGCGCACAGTCCCTCCTTGTTTCTTTGCAGTAGCCGCCCTTCTCAAACCTACAAACATGCCTTAAGCGACTGAACGGCAGGGCCACGAGTTCAACGTGTGGGTCTTGGAGGGCGACAGCGACCTGTTTCGTGGTCCTGGATGGCACATGATAGGCAAATCTGGGTCTTCCGAAACTGTTTGCAGTTGCTTTCTCCCTAACAATCAGACCCCGAGCCATTAGACGCTCGAGATGCTGCTGCAAAGTGTTGTGGCTAAACCCCACTTCGCCCAGAAGCGCTGCGAAGCTTCTGGGTTTGCCGTCCTTAAACGCTGCTAAAACGCGTTCGTCAAAGAAGTCCATTACGGGCTCAGATAAGCAAAAACCGACTTATAACCATTTTTAACCATCTTAGGGACAAGCCAGCGCGCGACATCGCCAGAAATTGAAATGGACATCCACAGTCCCTCAATAATGTTGTCATCAGTGATTGTCTCCCCTACGACAGGAGTGGCCCAAATGCTGACTGTATAGTTGCCTCTGGCAAAACCAGTGGTGTTCCATACGAAGGTGGCAGTTACAGAAGCACGACTTTCCAATGTGACAGTCTCTTGTGCGCGCGCTCGATAGAACTTACTTTCACAACCCTTAAATGGACTCTGCTATCATAATCGCATAATTGATTATGATTGTTTGATTGAAGGAGGTGAAAATTATGGAAAAAATGAGAATTCTGGCCGTTTCTATTCTTTCAGTGATAATCGCTGCAAGCGTTGTATTTGGCGCTACGAGAGCAGGCGTGACTCCGGAATCGAACGTAACTCAACTCGAGAACGGGGCAATCAGCGGAGCAACGGCCGCCATGATTATGCCGGACACTGCTGTGAGTGGCTTGACTCTACGCTACACCTACAGCGGTGACAAGTACAATTATGTCGTGGCTGGTATGGGAGCACGGAACACTGGTCGCGGAACGATAAGTGTCAAGATGCCATATCCAGGCACGACCGTGGTGAATGGATATCTATATTGGACAATACTTGACGGCACGACACCAAACTCTGACAACACGAAGATCACCATCAACGGAGTCAAAGTAACGGGTACAATGATTGGGTCAGGCCCAAGTCCGCTTTGGACACCCGCAAACGGCTACACGTACAGAGCAACCGTCACGAGTCTGCTTTGGCCGACAGAAGGAGCAGGTGGAGTATCATATGGACTGGAGATTGGAGGCATCAACACAATTACCACCAGTGCAGCAAGCCCGTGGAATCCTACTTCAACTGATGCTCGAATGGCAGAATCAGTCCATCTGGTAATTGTTTTCAAGGATCCAAGTCTGGCTGGTCCGACTACCATTCACATCTACGATGGCTATTATGAACAGCCTGGAGGAATGGCAACATTCGTCTACAACTGGCCTGCCCGAGCAGCTGGAAGCGCAAGGTTCAGCCACTTACTTGCTGACGGTCAAGAAATGTTTGTACCGCCTTTCAGCAAGAGTGTTAGTTTCACGCAAGGCGCAACCACCACCACGATTGACGGCGCGGGAGCGCTGAACGGAAACGACCCAAGCATAACGTCGAGGGCTACCTATCAGGGCTCACTTTCAGACACAGACACATACAATGTGGGTGCTTTAGTTGCAGGTGCTGGAGGAGCCTCAACCATCACCTGGCAATTGAGCAATGACGCCATCTCATGGGCAGCGCTGGTATTCGCAACAGGCGTAGATTGACCTTAGACTGGCGTGCACCGAAAATCGGAATGGCCAAAAACAACATCACTCAACCTTCCTTTTTTTCCACGATGAATACAACATGAGTACATGCCCTATTTGTCATCGTTTGGGATAAAACTTTACCCCCAAACCCACACACACGTTTACGCTCTCTCAATCATCCACACTATTACACTCACACTCACTCAGCGCGCGCACAAGGTTTTTTGCAGAACTAACAACTAATGGAGCATCGTATTCGCACCAATGGCAAAAACCATATGACGTTGATGATTAAGAGAGAATGTAAATGAACGGATGTCTTTTTTCATTCCTTTTTCAAAACTACTAATTCTTTCCAGAAATAGAGCGCGCGCTTTTTCTTCTAAACTGTGTGCACTAGAATAGGCAAGAGATCGCTCGCATCTTGCCAGTCCGATCCTTCTCGAGCTTATTGACTATCTCGAAATTTACCTGCATTTCTTCACCGAAAAGTTTCTGAATTTCTAGTCGCGCCTTCTCCAAGCGGGCCATATCAAACACATCCTTTTCAATAATCAACTGGAGTATTAGCCTGTCTTTCCTATCTTGGGTTATCTTGAACTGCGTTATTCCCACATAATCATCGAATGGATAAGGGAAGAACTGCCATGGCGAAATCAGGCGTCCGTTCAGAGCCATTAATAAATCACTTTCCCGACCTTCTATACTCTCTAGCATTGGCAGCTTTACACCGCATGAACATTCCTCGTCAGTGGGAACCGCAATGTCTCCATCTGTGAATCTGATGAAAGGCATGGCATAGTTGTTCAACCCTGTACAAACAACCTCTCCTCTTTCTCCTGCGGCCACTTGCTCTCCGCCCTCAAGAAACTCGATCAACACACTATCGGCATTAATGTGATAGCCTACATGCTCTTTGCATTCCCATGCGACAAGACTGAACTCCGATGTCCCATAATGATCCAAGGGCTCGGTGCCGAATGATGAGCTAATCAAATTCCTCGCCCTCCGGTTCAATACTTCGGCACCAGTGAAGATCAAGCGTGGCTTAATGTGTAGTGATCGATGCTCTAGAATGCGTGCTAATTCCGTCAGTGGCGATGAATAACTCTTTATAACCTCAGGGCGATACTTCTCCAGAATATTGATTTGGTTCTCAGGTTCGTCAAGGGCTGAAATGTATTTGGTTCTCACACCCAGGTACTGAAGCCGGTTTTTTTTGGTGAAGCGACTCGGATGGGTGATGACCGCCATTCTGTCCAAGATTCGTAATCCGTTTCTCAAGTAGGCTCTGATCCATAAACCATTTCCGTAATCAACTGTTCTCTTGTCCAACAACAAATTCAGAGGCATACCTGTTGTGCCCGACGTATTAGTTTTCACGCATTCTCCAAGATACATGTTTCTTGCAGTTATGAATTCAGTAGGTGACTTCTGCAACTCTTCTCTGGTCGTTAGAGGGATCTTGCTGAGGTCTTTTAATGTCCTTATGTCCTCAGGCTTGATCTTCGCTCGGTCAAATCTTCGGTGATAGAAGGGCACATTTTCGTATGAATGCCTAAGTAGAAGTTTGAGCTTCTTCCACTGTAGCTCCTTAAGCTCAGGTGTCTCTAAGAAGAGATTGTTCCTAAGCTCAGGCAACTGCCGCAATAAGCCAAATATGCTTGCACGAAGTGCCGTTCTGTCTCACCTGAATTGAATATGAGCTGAAATGCGCGCTGGCTTGTCCCTAAAATGGTTAAAAATGGTTTTAATTCGTCTTTTGTCTTTTCGCGTTTGATATGGGCTTGTTTCTTGGGCAAATCTTGGCCGTGTTTGAAGATGGCAAATCACGGGTTCCAACAAACCTTGAAGGAAGTAGAGTTTTCCCATAACATGTTGAGGCTGCACCCAGCCCGTTTGGAACGTCAAGGCACGTAGAATGGCCAAAAACAGATACACACCTCAATACTGTCCCCAAACACGAAAATAAGAATTATGACCATTTTACACCAATTTTGGGACAAGGCAGCGCGCGTTTACGTGCTTCACGGATCTTTCTTCTTGCCTGAACGATTTGACAACATAAGACGCGTGGTTCCCAAGAGACTCCGTCAACACGCGCGTATACTCATCAACAGATTCACAAAATAGAAGTTCGATCGATTGCAGGCGTTTCCGTATGCAAAACGTCAGCTAGGGACAACGATTTCTTCTGTCGCGTTTGTAACCGTCAAGATTTTTGTATTGGAATCGTAGTGCCACGCTGTGTCTTGTCCGAGCTTTACTCCATCAACCCAAACATACGTTGGTATGGCATCACAATACAGTTTGGATGTAGTCGTTTGTGTAGATGAATCGTAGATGTTCAGAGTTATCGTCACATTTGTGGCGCTCTCATCTACATCAATCAGTCCCAGTGAAGAATAAACGGTACTTGTTTGGAGGGTGTTGTCTAGATCGGACAACATTGCTTTGTCTATCTGGAAGAAGTAGTCAGTTCCAACGTCAGCAAAAGTCTCGTAGGGTCTGTAGAACTCCGGAAGAACTGCTACAGCACCATATAAATAGCCAGCCGCTGCGACTGTCATGCTATCATATCCTGCTTGACCAAAACTATTTATCTTTCCAAGAAATGTTCCGTCGGAAGCGTTTTCTCGATGGTTATTCTTGACGAACGATTGATTTGCCACTTGTAGAGCGTCTTTCACCAAGAGGTCATCCCATGAATCCATGTATTGAGACCAATACACTATATTCGCTGCACCTGTGTGGTGAGACACGACAACCGAGGGCTTGTACTTGGCCCAAAGATTTAGATAAGCTACAGCTTCGGGTTCCGTCGTGTTTGTCACTCCCGGAGGGAATTCTCTGTTCAGATTTGCTCCATTGCCATTACATCCACCACCATCAGGGGGATCAAATGCAAATGAGTTCTTCGAAAAACCGTCTGGATTAAGGATGGGAACCATGACAACGGTTACTCTGTGAAGTCTCGCGTTCAGGTATGGATCGTTCCAGTTTCTTATTAAGTAGTTGGCAAATTTCAAGGCGCCGAAGGTGCCCGTTTTTTCATTCCCGTGAATCGCTCCATCAATAATCATGTATTTTGACCCTGAACCAATGATGAGAGCATAGATATCGTAGCCGTTACACGAAACACCGATCTTTTCTCTTCTTACAAGTCCAGAGTATGCCATAGAGAGGTTATACATGTAGTCATAGACTGTGTCTAGATCCCACCATTTGCCTTGGACCACGAAATTATCCTCTAGCACAGGTCCGTAGCTGATCGATCCACTATTTGGTATAGGAATTGACGATTGTAAACTGAAACACTCAAGAGCAAAGGCACATAGTAATAGTATGACTAGCGAAATGATCAATGTTAATTCTCTAGAGCCGGGCTTCAATTAAACCCACCGAAGGCCAGGTTTTCGATATGCACTCTTGGTCGTCAGTCCAACCACTGTCCATTTAGACCAATTAAAGAAAAAATAGGTATTTAAATGATGTTGTTTAGGAGTACAACAGAACGACACTTGAGTGCGTTCCTTTCCCACGCTTATTATCATACACCAAGCACGCACCTGTTATCTTGAGCGTTTGATTCTGGGAAAACTAACCCACCATAACTGTCCATTGATTGAAAGCCTGGCTTTCATTGTCCTTCACTATGACAGTGACGACGCTCGTGTACGACGACCCTTCAGTCGTGTTGAGCGTGAATGAAGAGAAAGTACCCGTTTGGACTTGCATAAGCGTCCCGTCTACCCACCATTCAATTGTCATCATATCTCCATCAGAGTCTGAGCAAGTCACATTGAACTCTTGCGAATTTCCTCCAGGGATAGTGACATTTGCTTCTGGGTAATATGAAAGAATCACGGGTGGGCTGTTTAGAATAGTGACCTCCGGAGATGTTTGGATTTCGCCGAACTCCTTTCCATCGCACGGCCTAACCGTGAAATACCAGACATCGCCCTTTTGGGTTAGGTTGGAAGAAACTATCAGCGTATCATTGAGATTTGGTTGCAGTGTGCCATCTTTGTACCACCTTATTTCTGTGCCACTTTCCATGTCTCCATCAGCGTCGTAGTACGTGTAACTCGCAGTCAAGTCGCTGTCGGTGTACGCAATTGAAGGAGAGATTGCCAGATTGCCAACGCTCGGCTTGTTGTTCCATACTATGGCAATTGAGTTTGAAAACAGAGCTTGGCCATCAAATTGAGCGTCGTTTGGCGTGACTTGGCATTTCCAAACGTCGCCAACAGTGATCTGTTGGGTTACTATTGTCGAGTCGCTGCAGAAACCATCTTTGCTCTGTGCATAATTCTGGCTGATCTGTTGGGGCGACAACGTAAGGTTGCCATATATCTTCACCTCATCCACAACTCCAGCGAAGCAGCTAGACGTTGGGTAGTAAGAATGTCTGCCTATCTCCAAGCTCTTGCCGGGTTGGTTCCAAATTGTCCCTGAGGGAATAGTTTTGTTATCTGATGATACTATTAGTGGAACGTTTGTGCCGTTTATATAGATGCTTGAGCCCACGCCGGCAGCATATGTGCCGACTACGTGATACCAAGTATTCAGCACAAGCGGAGTGGAATATTCCACCTCATAGTACGAGGCTTTTGTTACAATGCCGAAGTACAGTCTGTTTGAAGGCATCGTTGCTTTGTACCGTTGCAAGCCAAATTGGTAACTACCAGCCTCAGCTATGATTCTTCTGCCGGTTTGATTGACTGTAAGCTTAACCCAAAGCTCGACCGTTATCCTGCTCCAACTGCGATTCCCATCCAGCGTGATCGAGTTTGGTATTAAGATGTAGCTATCATTACCACTAAAGCTGTACGCGCCGCCTATTATGCCTTGACTTGTCCATTCTGCGTTGTGTATAGTGCCATTGTTGCCGTAACCAGAATAGTCTCTCGCTTCTGTGGTGCTATTGGTGTCAAAAGGCATGAGCAAATTGCTCAATGATGTTCCATTCTTATACCAATTGAAGATATTCGTAACTTTGTCAAAATCAGGGTCATAAGTGCTTTGATTATAAGCAATCAGATTGTCGCCAGTTTTGTTGGCTCCGCTGCTTGAAACGATCAGAGGCGTACTCTGCTTTGGTGGTCTATTGCCCTTCAGGGTCGAAAATGTGAAATTCCTGATTGTCGTATGGTTGCCGTCTGTTGCGTTTACAGTCCATGTATACGTTGTAGAGTAATCTAGTCCGCTAATTGGGGCGTAATACACGCCGTTCATGACGTTTGGCTCTAACGAAGAGCCTATGTCGGGGCTCGTAGTAATCGTGTAGTTCATAAAATCGAATTGATAGTCAGTGATGTTGAAGCTCAGTTCTTGGAGATCCAATGGCACGTTGACTGCCCCGTCCAGCGGGAATGGATCTGTAACTGCTGGCGCCTGCGGCAATTCCTCTTCATCTCCGAGAGCGCAGAAGGTTGACGGGTCTTCTTGGTTGTTGTAATCTGTAAGAACCCAGCTTGCTGATCTGTTCGTATCGGACAGTCTGACTTCGTCAAGCGAGCCGTTGAGGTACCAGCTTGAGTAGACTCCCTTGCCAATAGCCAATGGAACCCCGATATTGTTGTATATTGACGCAATTGTGTTTGAGATTTTCGTCAACGCCCGGGTACCGTCGATGTAAAACTCCGGGATGGCATTCGATGTCCATATGACTGCTATACTGTACCATTTGCCGAGTTCGGGGCTGAAGGATGCATACCAACAACGAGAGTTATTACCATCAGTAGACGTGCCAAAACCCAGGACTTTTCCGTATGTTGGGTGGTTGGGGTAAAACTCTATGTACCATCCCTTCTGGCCATTTTGCGGGAACCACTTGCTGAGTACCGTCTGCCTGCGGCTTGTGTCGTTCAGTCTTAACCAGAAAGTGGCCGTGAACGCTCCAGCGAAGCCCGAGACAGCGTCACTGTGAGGTACCTCAACATAATCACTAATTCCGTTAAATCCGTCTCCGCCATCTATCTTACTCGGTCTGCCTTGAACCACATTGCCAAAGGACGTGCCGTTATTGCCGTTTATCGTCGAATCATAATGGAGACCAGTATTCTCGTTAAGGTGCAGCACCATCTTGTAGTGTGCATCCCATACGATCGTGCGGTTCTGCTGATCCTCAGCATTAGGATTCCCGTAGTACATATATAGTCTAGTGAAGGAGGTTGACGACATGAAGGGGACGTTTATCCAAGCTACTAAATGCCCATCGGTGTTTTCGTAAGCCTCTATTTCATGGTTGAGCTTCGTGTTGTTTGCATCGATGAAGACGAAATCACCGCCATCAGTTCGCGCGTGGCCAACAGTTAGATTACTGTCAGTGATGTCTAGTAGAAGTGGGAAATTGATTTGATCTTCATTGACCTCTGATGGGTCAATGGTTATTGCTCTGCGATATTGCCATCTGAGATCCCACCATGACGGTTCAGCTTCAGTTGAGAAAGTATATGTTTCGTTGGTCCAATGCTCACCATCAGTCACGTCTATTCTCAATGTGTACGTTTTATTGTAATCCAAGTTGCTAACCGCTACTGAATACATTCCGTTGCCAACATTTGTCTTATTATCTGATCCAATGTATGGATAAGTTGTAACTGAATAATTCACAGGATCATATTGAAAATCTACTAATCTGAAGCTTATTCTTGTGATTGCTAGGGGAACATTCGTCGCTCCATCTTGTGGTGTCAGTAGTGATACAAGAGGATCAGGCCTGCCTGGCGGAGGCACGTATTCGTACGCACCCAATCTTCGTTCACTGAAAAACTGCACTTCTGATCTTGGTCGTGGGTTTGGAATGAGCCCTGGTGTGTCAAAAGCATACATTTTTCCTGAGGATCCAATGGCAACGATCTCAGTCTGGCCGTCGCCGTCAACGTCGCCAAACACAGGATAGCTGAGCACTCCGGAAAGGCCCGCGACTTGGTCGACTGGAACGGCCCATGAGTAGGTTCTGTCGAAAACAAAGACGCCTGAATAGTTGCACGCAACAATGTCCATTATTCCATCTCCTGTAACATCAGCAAATTTCGGAGGGAATCTGCATTGCCCTACGTTCATGCGATGGTCTACCTTCCACTGAACCAAGTCCCATATCACGATGTCTGGCGTGTCTGTGTTGCTCTCAGTGCCATAGCAGTGATCTCCATCCGCCAATGCGATCTCAAGGTTTCCGTCGCCATCAATGTCATAGATTGAGGGCTGATAGTGCTGGGGTATATCTTCGGGTTGGTTGCCATTTGTTCTTCTGATGATGTTTCCGTTGGTTGCATTTAGAACGAAGAGTGAACCGCGCTGATTGCCGACGACTACTTCCATTTTTCCATCAGCGTTTAGGTCTACGAGCATTGGTTTATGACTGCTGCTGAGAATATCTGGTTGCTCCCACCTCACAGTCAAATTCTCAGCCCAGAATGACCGAACCCCTCTGCCATATCCGCCATCGGGATATCCCTGGGATCGATCGCCCATGTACAATTCGAATACGCCGTCGTTGTCTGTGTCGGCGAGAGATAAGCCGCCTGCACACGGGCGCCAGGCGAATGTTTGGTGCAAAATAGTACCGTTCCAGCTTAGTGAGGTCACACGTCCAGACAGATGGTAACTCCCATTTGGAAACATGTCAACGTCTTCGGAAGGAACAAAAATGGTCGGATACCCACTCCCATCGATATCACCAATTACCGGACTTGAAAATATCATTCCACCCAGACCATTTTTCCTCCAGATGAGACTTCCATTCGTTGAATTCAAAACAGCAATCCCAGCGTTCGCTGCTTCCAAAGGTACAATGATTTCGGGGATTCCGTCACGATTGATGTCTGCCATTTGAGGCTGACACCATTCGCCGACGCCGGGAACAGATACGTTCCATATCACCCTTCCGTCCATGCCTCTGATTGCCAACATGGTGTCATTACCTCCAGTGATTATGTCATCTTTTCCATCTCTATCCACGTCGTAGATCAGTGGGCCGGTCATCGCCATCGGGAGCCCACTAGCGGTCCACATTTTTGTAAGAATCGGTCTCTGAGTAGCGTATGACGTAAGAATCCAACTTGGTAAGCGCGCAGCGCCTGACAATTGAACTTCATCTAAGCTACCCTTGAGCTGTCTGCCTGCATAACTGGTGCTTTTTCCGATGTGCAGAGGAGCTTGACTGTCGAATATACTTGCCATATTGTCTGTTCTTATTGTCGGCACTTGTTCCCCATCGACATAGAATTCAGGAATTGCGTTGGATCTCCAAACGATAGCCACGTAATACCATGTGTAAAACACAGGACTAAAAGACGCATACCAATCTTTTGTTTGTATGCCATCGATAGAGGCCCCAAGGTTCAGAACCTTTCCGTATGTTGCACTGTTCTGGAATTCGACATACCAACTTCTCTGGTTGCCTGTTATGTCATACTGGTTAAGTATGGTTTGTCTTCTGCTTGTGTCGTTTAGTCTTACCCAAAAGCTAATTGTAAACCCTTCATTAAAGCCCGAAATAGTGTCACTATGGGGAACTTCTATATAGTCGTCGATGCCGTCAAACTGATCGGCGCCACTTATTCTGGAAGCTTGGCCTTGAACCAACGCTCCGTGTGAAGTGCCATCGTTACCATTTATAGTCGAGTCGTGGTGGAGACCGGTCGTCTCGTTAAGATGCAAAACCAGATTGTAGCTTGAATCCCACACGGCTGCGACGTTCTGCTGATCTGTAGCACTAGGATTACCATAGTAGACATAGAAACTCGCGTCTTGATCAGAAGTAAGAAGGGGCATTCTTACCCAAGCAACAAGCTGTCCTGTTGCATTGTTATAATATTCTATTTCATGATCAAGCTTAATCCCAGTGCTGTTATCTACGAAAACGACGTCGTGACCATCGGTTGAATTCGCTCCCAAGTCCAGATCAGCCATGGACACCAAAAGAGGGAAATTCTCATTCACTCCACTTATCTCGTTATGACTAATCGTCACAGCCTTTCTGAACGGCCATTCGGCGTTCCACCAGTTCTCAGACGAACCTTTCGCAGAAGGTATAAAATGCTGGGGAGTGAAGAAACTGAGCAATAACATGCTGACTCCTAGGACAGTCAGCAAACTCCGAAGGCCACATTCCACAGTTCTCACTCTCTTCTTCTCTCTCGAAAAAAGATGTCACCCTCCTAATAAATGTCACGCGAAGATTCTTCTAGAAACCTTTTCCGAAATTGCATCATCCAAAATCGGCTTTTAGTGCGCACTCTGATGTGAGCAAACATTCTTCGCACGCATGAAGACTTTCTGTGTCTTTGTAGAACACCATCTTGAGAACGCTTATAAGGTTCATGACCTTACGAAATAGCCATGAACTCTGGCAAGTATGCAGTGGAGGTAGTTATCCTTGCCGCAGTTGCTGTTGTGGCTGGTTCTGTGGCGCCATTGGGTGGAAGCCTCCAGTTCTCGCTGTTTTTGCACTCCAGTGGTTCGATCCGCATTGGCATGCCTTGGCTATATGCTACTGGCAATAAAATCGCTAGCGTTTATGACGAGACTGTCACTTTACGAGGGTTCAACCTTATCTCCACTGAGACACGTTCGGAAGCCGACTATGATCGACTGCAAAGTTGGGGGGTTACAGTCGTGAGACTCTGCGTTAGGTGGGACTTGCTTGAGCCTCAGCCTAACAGCTATTCACAATCTTATCTGCAAAAAGTTGATGATGAAATTGCCTTGGCGAAAAATCATGGGGTCTATGTTATCCTAGACATGCATCAGTGGCATTGGTCGACCATCTTCACTATTCACACGCAAGGTCCATATTTCGGAGACGTTGGGTTTGGATTTCCAGCGTGGCTTTGCAGCATTTATCCAGATACTGAAGACGGATACAATCTAACGGTGAGCGATTTTTGGTTTGGGAAGGGCCCTAATGGTACCGAGGCGTCTTTATCGAATCCTTCGCAGCAGGATCGTTTCATTGCTGCTTGGAAGCTAATAGCTTCTAGGTACGCTAACGAGCCAGCTGTGGCAGCGTACGACCTATTTAACGAACCACCGCGCGGCACACTCAACTGGACTCAGCACGCAGACGTTCTATATCCATTCTACGGTAGAGTTATTGCAGAAATAAGAAAGGTGGATTTGAAGCATATACTGATTTACGAGCCTAGCAACGGTTACGCAACATACTACGCAAAGAAAGTCGACGAACCAAACACGTCCATTTCAGTGAACTTCTACAGCTTGAGAAAAATCTATGATGGAAACAGCTCAAGGCTAAAGGAAGCCTTTGACGATTTGTACAATCCCGTGAAAACATGGGGTGTGCCTTTCATTCTGGGAGAAGTTGGGATTGAATCGTCACAACCAAATTTCGCTTTATGGACTAACGATACCCTAAGCATGGTATCTCAGTATGGCCTATCTTGGATGTGGTTTGTCTACGGTAAAAGCAACTTGCCCGACTTCTGCATTCTCCATTCCGATGGAACTGAGAAAGAAGAATTGACAGCAATGATCAAACTCTACCTGTGATTTTGTGATGTCGCCTTATGCTCAACTAATCACAAGACGAAATGAGTTCTTATGTCTTTGAATGGGAGCCTTTAGAGAATTGTACTTGAATCTTGGATTTCACAATAGGCCTCTTTCCAGATCGTTCGGGTGGAATTTCATCAACTATCTCTAAAGCCACTTTGATCTCTGTCCCAAAACTATTATTCAGAAAGTTTGTGAGTCTTTCTGCTACCTCTGAATTGAAAGTCTCATATGGGACAACTTTGACAGTCAACTCATCCAATCTTTCTTGAAAGAACTGGAACTGTCTAATGTGTTTCACAAAGTCTCCAAGAACAAGGAAATAGCCTGGATGTGTGATTATTTTTCCTGAGGGTGTCCTTATGTTTACAGACTCGGTCTCTCTTCCCACAATTGTTTCGATTATTGGAAAACCTCTTCCACAAGAACAAGGCAGTTCTCCATAGACTGCTATATCACCAGTCTGATATCTGATGAAGGGCATAACCATGTTGCACAGGTCCGTGACGAGCACTTGTCCTTTTTCGCCTGAAGCAACGCTCTGGCCGTCTCTAGTTACCTCCGCAAGATACAACTCTGTGTTCACATGCAATCCCTCATGTCTTTCACAATCTTGAGCGACTGATCCGCCTAGCTCTCTCATTCCATATCTGTTAAATATGCCGCAATCGAAAGTTTCTTGTATCAACTTCTTATGAAATGGCGAAAGTGTCTCCGATGAACTGACAATTGCTCTAACATAGGAATTTGAACGGCTATCCCGCCCATTTAGACATCTCGCCAGCATCAACAATCCTGATGTATATCCATACAAACAACGAGGCTTGATCTTATCCATGAATTTGACCACAGCGTCAGCATTTTCCTCTTGTATTTGTGAAACTGCTATCCAATGGAGATCAGTGGTTTTATTCCACAACATGCGTGTGATATAATCAGTCAGGTTTCTCACCCCAATTTGCCGAGGGTGAGTTATCCAAAGAATTCTGTCTCCTGGTTCTATTCCGCACCAACTATTGACCAATAGATCTGAGGCAACTTTCAGATCGTCGGTAGTCGTGTCTCTGTAAAAGACCAAAGGCTCTCCAGATGAGCCTGACGTACTGTCGATCTTCCGTCTGTTTCTGTTAATATTGGTTGCGATTATCTGTGGGAAGTTCCTTCGTATTTCCTCCTTTGTCAAAATTGGGATTTTCGCAATGTCTTCCCTTCTCCGTAAATCGTTGGGGGTAAATCCCACCTCCTTGAACCTTTTCCTGTAGAATGGAACATTCTCGTAGGCATGGGCCACGATTTTCCTGAGTTTTTCCATCTGTCTGTGCTCCAATTCCTCCTGCGCAAGCCACTGCAATTTTCTGAATTCTTTTGCACTTGACCAGAATCTCCCTCTCATGAGGAATTGGGCAAACGGGAATACCTCATATTCAAGCACATGTCGACGCAACGTAGTCATTTTAACTGCCTTGCCTTCTAGTGAGTTATCTGAGGTATAATTTAATTATCGAGGTGAGCCTTGCTTTTTCTGCACCGTTGGCATACAAAATGTACCAACTTGAGGCATCACTTTTTCCATAAACGAACCAAAGCCAGCTAAGACCATAACCAGTCATTAGGTCCAGAGTGTCACTAGCCCACACCTCAAGATTCGGTCTTGAAAGTTCGATTCCGACCTCACCTACTATAAGAGGAATATCCCACCTAAGTGAAGGTTCATACAAAGAATCGAAGCTTTTCTTCAGGAATTTCTTGTCCCCTTGGTAGTTGTCCCTCAAACTATAGAAGTGAAACGAAAAAACGATGTTGGGTATAGTTGGTTTTTGCGCGTAGTATGTGGCATAACCGTTGCTAGGCTCGTAAATCAATATATGTTTTGTATCGATTCTTCTTATTTCCGTAGCCAGATTGCTATAAAATGGGTACAAGATCTTCGAATGCTGAGTCCAGTTGAGTGTGCCGCGCGGTGGTTCGTTAAATAGGTCGTACGCTGCCACAGCTGGCTCGTTAGCGTACCTAGAAGCTATTAGCTTCCAAGCAGCAATGAAACGATCCTGCTGCGAAGGATTCGATAAAGACGCCTCGGTACCATTAGGGCCCTTCCCAAACCAAAAATCATCTTCAGATTGATTTTCTCCTTCTATATCATTAGGGTAACCATAGACTAGCCATTCCGGAAATCCGAACCCATTGGCATAGCTAAAATGCTTGGACCAGTGATAATGATGCATATCCAGTATAATGTAAATTCCGTACTTCTTAGCAAGCGCAATTTCGCTGTCTATTGTCCTCATATACGATTCTGAATAGTTTCCGAGTTGGGGCTCAAGCAAATCCCATCTCATTTGAAACCTGGCTGCCGTAACATTCCAACTTCTTAAACGAATGTAATCTTCATCAGTTCTAGTTTGGCTGGTCAGAAAGTTGAATCCGCGAAGAATCATATTGTTTCCAGCGGAATCAACGATCTTGTTTTCGTCTATAGATAACCACTTAAGCATTGGCGATGAACCTTTGATTGCATCATTGAATAGAGATTCAAGATTCTGGTATAAACGCGTCTGCTCTTGCCTATTTCAAGCGAGATATTCTTTTTATGAATACAGACTAGGATCGACTGTTTTGGCAAGAGAAGCGGGTTTTGACTAGCGACAAACAATAGTCTTCGTTCCGGACATCGCAGCAATGTTGTAGATTGAATTACGCGCTTCTGCTGAATTGGTGCCCATAAATCAATCAACCCAGCGTTCCTACCAGTGATCGATATATCTCTACTTCTCCATTGCAGTAAATTTCCTCCATCAAGACAGACCGACTAAATTCGTTGTAGGTTTCCATAGTCACGGCAACGGGTCTCGAAGATCCTACTTTTGCTAGATCAAAATCCTCATGTCGAAAAACGAACCAATCATAGCCTTTCAATAATGTTATGTTCCCCTCGAATATTTGCACAACTTTGTCGGACTGGTATATTACGATTGCTTCTTGAAGCCCACCGAATAACTCATAAGTAGTCCAGTCACCAATGACTTTCCCTGGGAGACTGATTCGGTTAACTGCGCTATATTCCTCAGGCAAATAGTATTCCCGGTACGAGCCATAACTATACTCTGGACGAGCTTCAACATCATAATAGTAGCTTGGTATAGTAAATACTTGAAGCAATATGAAACAACCTATGAGAATCGCTATAGCTTTTCTGTGTTTGCTCAGGGTTGTTACATGCGCTACTGGTAACAATAGGAATGCGTAACCGAACGTCGCTAGTCTGGTGAAGTCAACTCCAGCAAGAGAGCTAATGTACAAAGACGAATAGCCCGAAATGACCCAGAACGCCCCAAAAACCGCAAAGACGACGTCTGCAGCATTTGCCTTTTTTCTGTTCCTCAATACATAGTTCAGAATCAAAATCACAAAAACTCCCAGAAGTGCGAGATTCCCATAAGACGCTAGTGCAACTCTGATAGAACCGGCGGAGAGACTGAATCTTCGAGCACTGAAAGATCCAAATCCACCAAATGATAGATCACTCAACAACAAAGAGAAAGCCCTGATCACAAATTCGCCAACCGTGGTCCAATAGCTTAGACTGAGCAACAGAGCGAGAATCAATAGGTTCAAACTAGGCACCAAAGCTCTCTTCTCGCCGGATTCTTCGAATTTGAACATCTTAGGAACGAATTTTACCAGCAAAGCAGCAGTGACCAAGAAAAGCAATAGCACAAAGCTTGTTAGATGATGAGAAAAAACCAAGAAGACCATCAGCAAGATACCGAGAAAATGAAAACCCTTTTGCCTCGTTCTCTGTCCCTTTACAAAACAATAAAGGAAAGCGAAAAGTAGGACAAATGCAAAGCTCTCCCGCACAAAACGTGTCTGAAAATTCACGTAAGGGAAAAGCGCGGCAAACGCTAAAGACGCAGTAAGTGAAACTTGTCTGTTTTCGTATGTCACTCTCGAAAATAAGTACAGAAAAACAACTGCGAACGAGTTTACTAGGACGGGTACCCATTTCCCGACAGTCAGCAAATCCAGCCCAAGAATATCCGAAAAACTCAAGGCCAGAAGATCCAGCATAGGCCACTCCGAGTAATTTCTGGTCTTGATTGGAATGCTAAGACCTGTCGGAACAGGCCAACCAGAACTCTCTATAGTCCTTGCTGCGGAGTACTCATAGTGCGGATCATGCCCTACGAGTCCGACATATCCGGGTCTTGCGACCATAAAGTGAAGTGCAAGAGTGAAAAGGAATATCTCTGACACAATTAGCATTTCATTTTTCGAGACTCCGGATACAGAAACGTAATTCACGATTTGATATAGGAGCGACGCAATAATCACTGCAATCGGAACCCAGAAAAAGCCGATGCTTGCGCTTTGGCCGGTGCTGAAAATTGCCAGATAGACTAGGAGTGTGATTAGGCCTGCAAAAAAGGACATAACTGCTAGTTTCTTCAAAATCGTTTCATCTCGACTTATCCATTTCTGACAGGCACTCTGAAAGGAGCGTTATGTTCAACAGAGCGCGCTCCTGCAACTCTTGCGCTTTGTATATTAATTCCTTCCTTATAGCTTCGCTTTTTGCGAGAACACTGTTTACGCCAGTCAAAAGCCCTTTGACGGTCAGATCTTTTATACTTATTGAGTGTTCTTCTTGTCCTATCATACGTACGAAACGGTCCATCTTGGAAGAGTAGCTTATTGCGAAGGCTGGGACTCCTGCTATCGTAGCCATTATCAGAGAGTGCAACGTCATGCCTATGACCATATCCAGTTGGCCAAATATACCTTTAATCTCTTCAGGCGTATAGTTTCCGGAGAGAATCCTTGCCTTATCTCGATTCCGCATCAGCTTCATTATGTCACGAGCAAAATCCTGATCGCGATGCGAGAAACTTTTTCCTTCGAACATTGGTATAAAAAGTATTTCGGCGCCCAGGTTTCTGACCAAGCCGTCTATCGCTTCAGCCAACACTTTTGACAAGTTTCGATTCTGGTAATAGAATGTTGAAGGTACAATGTTCAGTCTAATCTGCACACCGAGTGGCAGAATATTGAACTTCCCGTACAGTATTCTTCTCGGAGAAACGCCGACCAGCAATCTCCTCTTTTTTCCCAAGCCCTGCTCGTTCATTATTTCTTCAACGCGACTTTTGGGAGCAGTCGACAACCTTGATGCGGCGTCAGCTGTCACGTAAATTGGAGGCTTAGACACCTTCAACTTGTTCAACATTACCCTTGATTGGGGATCGCGAACCGTTATGAATTTAGCCTTGTTCAAGATAAGTCTTGCAATGAAACGGCCAAAAACCGAGATCTCCTCCTCGTCTGCAACGCCTATTGCCATGAAGCATATTGGTCTTCTGAGCACGATAGCAAGAGCGCCGATACTAAGATTCGAAATCAGGTAAAGCAGAGAAGTCTTATCCTGTATATATTCGCCTCCGCCCAAGATCACCATGTCGCATTTTCGGACTACTCGTATTAGCTTGAGCACGTTCTCGAAATGAAGAGCTGTCACACCATAAAGTTGACTTGTGAGCTTAGGATCGCTTGATAAAGAGAAGATTTCCACGCTGGCAAAGGTCTTCCTGATATCATCTACCAATGAACGAAATATAGCTCTGTCTCCAAAGTTTGAGGACTCTGCCTCGACCTGTGAGAAGTTCCATATCAATAGTTTCATCGTTTTCAGTCCGAGATTCTTTGGCGTTTTCCTATCATAACTCATGCATCCACGTGCTGGTCATTCGCAAGCTAAAGAAGACCATTCAGCACATACCACCCTATAGTTTCGTTCAAGCCATCTGCCAGGCAGACTTTCGGAGACCAACCCAAATCGCTGCTTATCGGCTTGGTATCATAAACGTGATTTCTATGGAAAAACTCAATCCTCGATTGAGTAACTATTTCGGGCAATTTCGTTGCATCGGAGATCTTTTTATTAGCCACTCCAATGCAACGTAGAAGCTTCTCAGGTATTCCCAGTATCTTCACGTCAGTTTTCATGATCTTCGCTGACAGTTTCAAGAATTCCTTGAATGTAACAACCTCGCCGCCAGCTGCGATGTAAATCCTGTTTCTACTCTTATCTTCTTTATCGGCACATAAGACGAGCGCGCGTGCCAAATCGGTGACATATAGAGGCTGAAAACAGCTGTTTCCTCCATTCGGCAAGGCTAATATCCCAAGCCTTTTCATCAGCCTGTATATCGGGAGAGTATTAAATTCACCTGGACCATAGACGTGGGATGGCCTGACTATCGTTGCACTTACCCTCCCTTCCTCTACGGATTTCAAAACATATCGCTCCGCCTCAGACTTTGATCGTTCATACTCATTTCCAGGGTTGTATGGATGATTGAGCGTGCCAGGCAGGGTCTTGAGTCGACCCATCACACCAGTTGTGCTGAGGTACACAATCTGCCGGACGTTCGCCTCATAGCTGGCGTCAACGACCACTTTGGTGCCGAATATGTTCACTTCAGAAAGCTGCGATGCAGTGTCTGCCCTATTTCCTAGCAGAGCGGCTAGGTGAAAAACCACATCTATTCCCCTCACTGCGTCATTGATTGAAGCAGGCCGAGTGACGTCTCCTGAGAACACTTCGACGTCACCATTGGATAGCCACGGCTGGGTGCGGAGTCGTTTAGGCTGAGACCTGACTACTACTCGCACAGAGTAACCGTCATCGAGCAGAGCTTGTACTAGATGACTTCCAATGAAACCTGTGGCTCCCGTAACAAGAACTCTCATGAACTAACCCAACGAATTCCAGAGAACCTGTAACACAGTCGTATAATTGCAGAGAGCGTTGGTATAGTGTACGTTTGCCATTGGACAGTAACACTTGCTGCTCTTTATACGTTTTCTGACTTCTTCTGCACGCTTAGAGAACCAGATTTTCCTAAAATCGTAACCGACCCCTCGAAGGTTACCCATGCTGGCACCATAAGCCATTATACAACAGGGCCAAACGTCACCGTACGCAGATATCTGGGCAGATGTGATGCCAGCATAACAAGGTATTACTGCTCTCTTTTTCTCCAGTTCCTCTATTACGTGCTCATAGTATTTCAGTCTGAAGGCTCGAATGAGCCTAGCAGCTCTTCCCTTTCCAGGATAATCGTTCTTCGCTCTCCTTCTCAGCTCTTCTATGAATCTCTTGTACTCTGCAAATTCTGGCTCGATCGACTTGTCGATGTTGAAAAGCTCGCTTCGATGTTCCGCAATTTCGCAAATGTAATTGTCAGGGTTCTGTTGTTTTGCGTAATCATATAGTGAGAGCAGATCGCGAATGTTGAACTGCGAGGCAACACTGTGCAGGCCGACTTCGAAGTTCGGGAATTCCTTCTTTAGTTCCTTAAGTCTGCCAAGAGTCTCAATGACCTTGTCAAAATTGCCAGGAACTCCTCTTATCAAATCATGTGCTTTGCCAACGCCATCAAAAGACAGATTAAGAATAACTTGGGAATCGCGGTAGATGCCGAGGATTTTCTTGGCTTTGCCTAGTACCACGTCAGGAAGCAAACAATTCGTAGGTATTATCAGAATCTTTGGGTGGCAGTGATCATAAGCAGCTTCACAGATCTCAGCCAAGTCAGGTCTAGTGAAAGGCTCACCTCCGCTGATCGTAAGCCATATCAATGACCGCCCTACGCTTTCGAATATTTTTCCGAATTCATATGTTGTTAGCTCGTCTTTTTTCAAGAAGGGCTTCTCTTGGTAGAGTGACCAAATATAGCATGTCTTACACTTGCTGTTGCAGACGTTCGTCACGCTTACGGTCAGGCTAAGAGGCAACATCTTCACGGCGCCTGTGGCCCTGAACAGCTTGTACCCCAGAGTCTTTCCTCCCACTCGCAGCATATCCTTATTGCTTAAACCCACAACATTACCTCCCAGTATCTGACCATCAACCACATTCATACAGGATCGTCCATTTCCACTTTGGAAACTATTTTTCGAAGTTTACCTGTTGGATCCCTCTGTATCTTGTCAACCATTCTGAAGGTGACCTGCATATTCTCACCAAAAATGCTTTTCAGGTTTCTCTCTGCCTTCCTAAAGATTTCCTCGGTTTTTCCCAAACTGTTCCTCGCTACAATCATAATTACAAGCTTGTCTCTTCTTTCCTGGATTATCTTGAATTGCTTTATACCAGTCACATCAGAATCATCAAAGGGAAAAGGAAAGAAAACTATCGGCGGCACCTTTCTTCCATCGAGTGCAATGAGGTAGTCTCCTGTCCTTCCCTCGAGAATTTTCATTAAGGGAAGTGTCACCCCGCACGAGCAACGCTCATCTGAACGTATTCCCGCATCACCTATACGGTAACGTATGAGGGGGAAGACGTTGTTGAACAAGCTCGTACACACAATCTCTCCTCTTTCTCCTGGTGCCACAGCTTCACCGTTGTCAACAAACTCGAGAATCAACCCATCAGCATTAATGTGATAGCCCGAGTGCTCTCTGCATTCCCAAGCCATCGGGCCAAATTCCACGCTCACATACATATCAAACGGCTCGGTTCCGAAGGCTAAAGCGATGGTTTTCCTGGCCTTCTTATCAAGAAGCTCTGCGGAAGTGAAGACCAACTTGGGCTTCGTGTGTAGCTTGTTGTCCGCGCAAAACATGGCGAAAGTCTCAACGCATGAAGTATACCCGCGAATAATGTCGGGCTTATACTCCTCGATAACTGACAACAGCTTTTTGTTGTCATCGAATACCGATACGAATTTCGTTCGCATCAGTCCCAAATGGTGGAACCAATGTGATGGCGCGAAATTGTGAGGATCAGTAATTCGAAGCATCTTATGCCAAGGTTTCATCCCGTCTTCGAAATAGCTGCGAGCCCATAGAGCATTCTCGAAATTAATGGCATCTGTATCGACAGCAACCGTCAGAGGGATACCAGTTGAGCCGCTTGTCAGCCGTTCCGTGCACTTCTTCTTATCAACATTGTTCGCATAAAAGCTGCTTGAGAATGCCTGAACGTCAGACTTTGAGGTAAAAGGAAGCTTACGCAGATCCTCCACCGTTCTGATGTCGCCAGGTTTAAGTCCTGCGGAGCGAAATCTTTCGTGATAGAAAGGCACGTTTTCGTAAGCATGCTTCAAGATTGTTGCAAGCTTTTTGTTCTGCAATTCTCCGAGTTTAAGTGATCCTGACCGTAGGTTTCTCCTCAGCTGATAGAGATGAAGCGTTGAACTGACAATCATTTCTGGATTTCGCCGTCCATACTGGTTACAGGAGCACTGACTGTTCTTTTCCTGTATTATAGGCGTTGCGCATTCAAGCTAAATGAATATGGATCTTTGTTTGATCAACTTCGAACCTTATACAAGACCTTCAAGAGTAGACAATGGAAGCGAGTTAAGCGTAGGTCGGTCGCCAAGTACCAGTCCGGTCTCCCCTTGAATAGTCAACAAAGCCTAAGATTATTCCTTTACTCCAATAGTAGCCCTTCTTGCCTAAAACAAGCAGAAGTGGGGAAACAAATGGCAAGAGCAGATAGAACAATCTTATAACAACTGGTGGCTTGGTCATTGAGAGCGCTTGGTATATGCCTCCAGTGGTTCTTCGTTTGTAAGCCTCCTCTTGCTCCGCAAGTCTAGTTCGGTTTGTGATGACATAAGATCGCTCAGAAAAGGCTACCTTTCCACCTTCCTCAAGAACTTTGAACAAGATATAACTATCCTCAGCCTTGCATCCTTTCAAGGGAATCATTCCTTTAAGAAAGCTCTGCCTTATCAGCATCAATTCCCCACTCGCGGCAATTGGAACTTTGCTTCTTAGGAAATCCAGAAGGGAATAGAACGTCAGCTGCGGACCTTCCGTAACACGAACCTTCGCAAACACTAAAGCGACTTCCTTATCCTGCAGGAGGCGCAACGCAGCCCCGAAATTGTGAATTTCCGTGTCAACATCATTAAACGCAACAACATCAGAATCACGTGGAACGAGCTTCAACCCGAAATTTATGGCATCAAACTTTCCTTTAGGCTCTCTGTAAACCACATTCGGACAGCTCACCTTCTCACCACAGACTATCACATAAGGATAGCCTAAGCCCTCCAGCTCTCTGGTTTTCTCCGGCAATCTCGTTGCGTCTCTTGCCAGAACCACAAAGAATACTCTCATATCAACCACAACCTAAAACAGACTAGAACGAGAAGAAAAGGAACTGTTTTTCCATCGGCTCTCAAGATGATTCCAAGAACTCTCTGCAGCTCAACCTAACCGCGTCTTCACTGTTAAGAGTAGGCTTCCAGCCTAAACCCATAAGCTTCTCCACTGAAAGCTGCATCACCTTCACGTCCCCTATCCACCCGCGACCGCCTTCAACCGACCTATTAAACCTGAACCTCGGCTTCCCGATCCCCATTTCCTCAGAGACCACTTCCGCTATGCGCAGAACGGCCACCTGATCCAAAGACCCCACGTTGTAAGCCTCAACAGACCCACTCTTTCCCAAACTGTCCAAAACCACAAAAAACGCATCAACAAGATCCTTAACATGGAGATAAGACTTCCTCTGAGTTCCATCACCCAGAACCTCAAGCTCAGACGAACAACGCCTAAGCTTATCCACAAAATCAACTACAACCCCATGATTCGACCGAGAACCAACGATGTTAGCAAACCGGAGCAACGCACCCCTAAAACCAAAAGAATGACAATAAGAAGAAATCAACGCTTCACAACCCAGCTTGGACGCACCATAAACCGAAATCGGCAAAAGAGGACCATAATCTTCAGGAGTCGGAAGAACCCCAGCCTCGCCGTAAACCGTCGAAGTGGAAGCAAAAACGATGCCCTTAGCTGTTTCACTCTTCCGCATAGCTTCAAGAAGATTAAAAGTCACAACCAAGTTCTCATCGAAATGAACAGAAGGATCAGACGCTCCCAAACGAACATCGGGGTTCGCAGCCAAATGAAAAACCACACCAACATCCACAACGCTTCTGCCAGCTACCTCCGGCTTCTTAAGATCTCCATTGATGAACTCGAAATCCCGATTCTTCAACCAGCGCTGAAGGTTCCCCAAGCTCCCATTACTCAGATCATCAACAACACGCACACGATAACCCTTCCCCATCAAAGAATCAACCAAATGCGAACCGATAAAACCAGCACCACCAGTAACAAGAACCCACCCGACTACACCACCCACGCCACGCTCAACCATATCCACCACACCCCCCTAACAAACCAAAACTATAAAACTCAACACCTCAAAAACCTCAAGATCAACCAGACACCCCACCCGCTCAACTCCAACATCAAAAACAACACAGAAGATGATAATCAAAATTTCTCCAGCATATCATCATCTTTTAATTTCAAAACTCCACACACCTCACAATGCACACCAGCCCACACACATCCCAAAGCGCTGCCCGCCACAAAACCCCACCCTCAACCACCACTCAAAAACCAACAATCAACATGAACCCAACGTGAAAGAAGAAGGAACAAAACTTTTTTGCGCTGTTCCTTCTTTTAACTTAAAAGCCTCCTGAACGACCAAAGAACTGGCAACATCCACAGGCTAGTATATGCTTTCCAGCATAATCCGCTTAAGAATCGTAACCCCATGCCTCAACTTAAGCTTCTTCTCACCCAACCGAGGCCTATAAGCAATATCAATCTCCCTAATATCAAAGCCCATCCTCTCAACATGATGATTCAACTCAACCTCAATGTCAAAATCCTTCGACCTAGGCACCCACCCCTTCAGTATCTCCCAACGAACAACCCTCAAACCCGTCAAAGGATCACGCAAAGCAACCCCATTCAGCATGTTATGCGTAAAAGCCAAAAGCCTATTCCCAAAATGAAACGCGTTACGCATCGCCCTCGCATCAAGATGATGATTAAACCTGTTACCACACACCATGCCCACTCCCGGATTATCATCCAGAATCCCAATCATCTCCGGAACATACTCAGCCGGATAAGTATAATCAGCATCCGTCAACACAACATAATCAACATCCACATCCACCTGCCCGATCGCCTGCGCCAGAGCATCACCCTTACCCTTTCCCTCCTGAAACAGGACATCCGCGCACAAGTCCTTCGCAACCTCAACCGTCCTGTCACGACTGTTACCGTCAACAACCAAAACCCACGGCTTCTCCAAATAACGCCGCAGCTCCGATATGGTCAGACCTATGCCCTGCTCCTCATTCAAAGCAGCAATAATAGCCAACACAGAGTTGTTATAGGCCTTCTCCCACATTCCTGACACCGACATCACATCAAGTACGACATTGTTATGACTGAAATTATCCCCGACCCATTTAAACAAATAAGGAACTTTGTTCTATAAGACTTTTCTATGTCAGATTCTAAAACGGAATGGTCATGTTCAGCCACAACCCAACAAACCTGTCATGATACTCAAAGCCTGAAAGAGTAGAATTATAAAGCCACAACTCAAAAAAAAGCTGACAATAATACCCCTTGCCAACAGCATCCCACTCCACACCCTTATCAACACTCAACACCGAACCATCCAAAACCAAAGAAGAAATCCTACACGAATTACCGTCAAAGGTCACTCCCCCAAAAGAGAATGCCACTTCCTTCTCCCACACACCTTCGCTACTCAGAAAAACCCGATACTCAAAAACAGGCCCCAAACCGCTCGGAGTCCCATTCACATTATCGGGCAAAGCCTCAGTCTGATTCCTCAACTTCACATAAACAACATAATACTCCAAACCACCCATATGATTGCCAACCCCCAAAAAAACATTGCACGACTCACCAGCCTTAACGTTAAACGGATAACCCTCAGCCATATGACTCTGGCCAAGAAGCCACAACTCCGAAAACCTCTCCCCGCCTGGAAGAGTAACAACCTCCGCCACCGTAGGAGCCATAATAATCAAACCCAGAACAGCACAGGAAACCACGTAAACCAACTTCAAATCGCTAAAACCCATCAATTTCCAGCAACCTCCTCCGGCTTCATCTCCAAAACACCCTCAAAATAGCGATTCCTCAAGAAACGCCAACCGAACAAACCCAGCACAAAAAGCAAACTCAAACCAACACTCGAAAAAGAGGCAGTCCAGCCCAACTGACTCAGCCTATCCGAATCAGCCGCCGCTTTCAAACTACCAGCTTCCTGAACAACTCCAACAAGCGAACCAATGCTCCGCTCTGCAAACAAAGTGGCATTTCCGAAATCACCGACACGATAAGAAGCATTCGCCTGAGCCAAAAGCCCACCAGCCGCATCCAACTCGAACGTCAGGCCTGAAACATTCGCCCCCGCGCCAGCAGCATCCGCAACCGCCCCAAACGCCTGTCTAAGAGAACCGTCAGCCTCCGCCATTCTCGCGTACGCTTCATCACCCGTATAAGCATAAACCGAACAGCGAACCACTGAAGCCACAAACAGAAAAACAGCCAACGCCACAAAAACCAGCTTAACCAACTTCTTCGAAGACAAACTCATGCTCGACGCCTCCTCGCTGAAATCGGCCTAAGAGGCACATTCCTAACCGGCTCGCACAGCCTTTCCAAGGTTTCCCTCTCAAACAGCATCCTCTGAAACTCACTGTCAACCTTCTGATACCTACTAGAAAAATCATTATACTTTTCTAGAAAAGTCCTGCCCTTTTCTGTAACTTCATAACAATTGTTACTGAAACACACAAAACCAAGCCCAACAGTCTCCCCCAAATACTTCTCCAAAAGCTGATAACTCAAATTCGCAACATACATTATCCTCGTCTTCCTCGCACCCTTAACAGCAACGTTCAGAACGTCCACTATGATCTCCAATCTGCCTCGATACTTCACCATAAAAGACCACAACCAAACCACACAGAACAAACAACGAGATCAAGGAGCGACTACTTGTGAAGCCAGCCCCTGCCGCCCTTCTTCATCTGCTGCTTCCGCAAACCAACCCTAGACTCATCAGCCACAACACTGTTAGCCCTCGAATGAGCCACCTTCCTCAACTCAGTCCGAATGAACTTACCCCACCCGCCGTCAACGGGTTCAGGCGCGTAAACAGAACCCCTCGAAGCCCAATACCCAACTATCTCAGGAAAACTCGGCGTCCTAGCATCCCTACTCGCAAATATCACGCAACCCCGATCCACAAGAAGCAACGGATAATCACGCACAACCACGCCCTCAGCTCGCACCCGATCATCAAACCGCTCCGTCCACATAAACTTCCACTCCTCCTTGAGCCTCCCCAGAAACTCGTCACGCGCCACTCGATCCTTGTTCTCCACTAACTCAATCCCTCCCTGACAGGAGCGGAACCGACGAAACCATCAACACACGTCGAAAGCTCGATGAACTTCTCCTTCCTCCGCTCCTTTTTCTTGGGTTCCGCAGTATTTAAACGATATTCCCTATAACATCTAGTCACATTTTCTAGAACAAGCATATGCATGTTCTATGAATCCACGGTTTAAACGGCCTTCTGCAACCGCTTAAGCTTCCGCAAAACTTGGGGAACAGACAAGATTTTAACTCGCAGAACACTAATGATGGAACGAGGCAAGCTGATTTGTCTTCATTAACCGACGCCCTGAAACGGAGCAGCGACGTGCTCAAGCTCGGAGCTTCATCACAAGTCTCAGACTACGAACAACGTTTCTCATCACTCAGAAGCCTCTACGATGGCTTACTCGTGAACCTCGTTCGGATGGATTTTGACTGCGATAGATCATACGAGATTGCCAAGGAGTTTTTTGGAACATCGAGCGTTCGTTTCGCGGGCATAGACGGCACGATGTATTCGCGACCCCTGTTTGACCTGGTTGTTTTCTTCGGCGGCGCCTACGCTTCGACTGGCACGGTGAGCTTCTCTGAAAACGCCAAACCCACCGTCAAGTACGATGAGAAAACGCTCAAGCAATCTGCGGGCATCTCAAGCGTCGTCCCAGTCTACGTGAACGACATCCCAGACATAGACCACACATTCTTCGAAACATCACAACCAGAGGAGCTTAACCCGAACAAGCCGTTGACGGACGAATCGATAATCAACAACGCCACAATTGCAAACTGGATAATGACCTTCGCCGAATACTATCTTACGTACAAGCTTGCTGTTGACCCAGAACAGAACATGCGAATCCTCATCCTAGACAGAAGCCTATCCATCGAAAGAGCCAGCCTAATCTACGACACTGCAAAACGCGAATTGTGGAAGAAGAAAAGCAGCATAATCGGATACGAGATCGACGGCGAACCTGTTGATGTCAACGATTTAACGATTGCGCGGCAGTGCGTGTGCAACCAAGCTTTGGGACTGCCACCGTCGAGAGGCGACTACCTGAGCTACGCAATAACCGAGCTGATCAAGAGGAAAGGAACGCTGACAGAAAAACAGGTTCTGACCGAGTTAGGAATAACAGATGATAAGAGAGCGAAGAGAGTGCAACGGTACATCAAACGCTCAATCGAAAACGGAATCTTGATCGAGAAAGGAGAACCTTTCGCTCTAAACCCCAAGTACGCAACAACTCTGGAACGCATCAGAAAACTCGTCACAACACTGGGCGACCGCTTCTTCTTCATGGAAACCTCAGGAAACAAGACTCCCAGCGTAATGAAGATCCTGAAGGACGGAAAAGAACAGTGGCTCACAACCGTAGACCTCGCCTTCCTCACGCTCTTCACGCTGCACATGCTCATGGAAGAATGCTGGAAAAGAAAAATCCTGCTCATAGGCATAACAAAAGACACAGCCGCAAGAGACTTCAAACGCCAACTCATCCCAATAATGTCCAACCAAGGCCTACTGAAGAAAACCATCCCCCACGAAGAATTCGAAAAACTCCCCAACACAGACCGCATGATACTACAATCAACCAGCATCCTCAACCCCAACGAAGTAAAACCCCCATGGAGCCTCATCGAATACGACTCCGCATTCAGAACCATGATCCCAGACAGACAGAACCGCGAAGGCTACGTCTCAGGAGCCATAAAAAACAGAATCGGCCTTGAGAGAACATTCCTCAAAACATACGTACAACTCAGCCAAGCCAAATCAGACCCCATGCTCCGCAGCAACGTCCTACTCACAGACCGCTTAGCTTATCCAGAGTATGACTACAAGCCAGAGAACGTTGCGCAGTTTTGGAACGAGTTCGGCGGTGCCACAGAACCAGTTGAAGTTATTCTTTTTAAGGACAAGGATGTTCCGAACAGGCTGCAGGATTTGACTATGGCTATTCTAGTTGCTATGGCCCCGTCGAACATTCCTGAAGCCTTCGGACACAACAAACCCCTCTTCATCGCAGACAAGATCGCAAAGTGGAACTACAGCCAATTCAAGCGCATCGTGGACTCAACAGCAGACTGGATCGTCAATAATCATAAATTGCGAAGATTCGTATTCTACATGAGCACATTCAGAGAGAGGAGAGCATCCATTGAAGCAACAAGAAGAGAATAAACTCAACACGTCCTGTTTCACAAACTTTGACGACAAGTTCAACGCGAGACTCGCAGCCGTCATCCCCAGATTCTTCAGCAGCACCGAAGAAACCAAAGTCGCCGGCACAAGCGCACGCTACCAGTGCCGCGTGAAGGTGGAGTACCAGAAGGATCTGATGGGACTTCTCGAAGAAGGCATGCTGTTAGCAGTGAAAAACTTCAAGCAGCCAGAACAGAACACGGAGAGATACACACTCATGGAAGCCAGCCGCGTGTGGCCCGAACACTTCGGACTGCGCGGACTGTCAGATCACGGTTACTATCCGATGCAATTCGAGATCATCGAACAATCCGAGAATGACTGGCAGACCGACGACAAATCAACGATGATGATCCAGATAGACGCCATCCCGATCAACTATGACCTGCTCCTGAATGACAAGTGCGAGTTCAGATTTGTGAAAGGCTTCTCCTACCCAGTCGTAGGCAGCCCATGCTATGTTCTGAACAGCGAAATGATAAACCGCATGTACAACCAGAAGATCGCAGAAAAATACGGCATAGACACGTCCAAAACCGTGGAAGACGCGCACAAAGACCAAAGGCTCGGTCTGATCAAAATGTTCGAAGCAAGCAAAACCGCCATCCCGATCTACGTAGACTTTGAGAAACTCGTGCGCTACCATTTCGGGGTCTTCGCGTTCACGGGCGGCGGAAAGAGCAACCTAATGTCGAACATCCTCAGAAGACTGCTGCTTCACACAGACAACACGAAAGTCGTGGTTCTTGACATAAGCTGCGAGTACATGTTCCTGCTGCTGGACATACTGGCCGACCCAAACGTCAACGCCAAAGTCATCCTTGAACACAGAATCGACTCACTCGAACAGTTCTTCAACTCCGTCGTCAAACCCAGAGAGTACGAGACAGACGAACGCACCAAGCACGGGCTACAATGCATAATGGACCAAGGCAAACTGGCCTACTACACGAAGCCACGACAACAGGTCCCCACCTACAGCCAATTCCTAGACGAGCTTGACAACCAAAGAGGAAGCTCCGTCGACAAACCGCACTACCTGAACGCCATGGACAAAATACACGACGCCATACTCGAGTACGTGGAAAAACACGGCCTGAGCGAGAACCAGAAGATATGCGAGGACTTTGTCACGTACATAGATCAGGTTGCCACGGAAACCGTAGAACAGTTCAAAGTGCACGACAAAAGCGGACTGTACGCCTGGGCAACCACACGAAACTCCATACTCGACACCATACGAAAAGGACAAGAAGAAGAGACAAAAGAAACAGGCGGGCTGACAGTCGAAAAAATCCGAGAACTGCTAGAAGACAAAACAACAAACCTTGTCTGCATCTCCATCTCAGACCCATACGCAATAAAAGAACTGGCAATAGAGTTAACGCAGAACCTGCTCATCAGGAGAAAACGCAGATTCCAAGTCAAACCCTACATCCTCATAGTGTTCGACGAAGCACAGGAATTCATCCCAAGCAATGCGGGCGGAATAGACGCCAAATGCTCAGCACACGTTGAAACCCTCCTCAGACAAGGAAGAAAATACGGACTAGGCGTGTGCATAGCCACACAACGCATCGCCTATTTGAACACCAACGCGTTACAACAACTGCACACGTACTTCGTGGGCACGTTGCCACGACCATACGACCGCCAACTCGTCAGCGAAACCTTCATGATAGACAAAGGCATACTCGAAAAGACTTTGGAGTTTGCACCTGGAGAGTGGCTGTTGTCAAGCTACATAGCCACGGGCATGGAAAACGTGCCCATATTCATAAAAGCAGACAACGCGGAAAACGAAATAGAAAAATACCTAACAAAAACCAACTAGACAAATAGAAGCGCGCGCTCGATGCCTGAGGGTTTTAAGCACTGTCAATGTTTCTGTGTGGGTGTTTTCCAAGGCCGTTCGGATTCAGAATCTTGGTTTGTATGGTCGGAGGCTATGAGCTGCTCGTGCTGACACATTGACCTATCGACAGTCAAGTTACTGCTTCATTGAAGTTGGCATTCTAAAGGAATTCTCGATGCTGATGAATTGTCCAACCAATGGCAAGAACGCTTAACATATCCTAGAAGACGCGATGACGTTGTTCGCTGAGTCCAGAATATGCGCGTTGTGTATGCAATAGTTTCAGATCCATAGAGCTGGCCCTGACTATTCCCAAAGGCCCAAATCCCTTATACTCTCGAAGGTTCAGTAAATGAGAGTAAAGTTGGCTTCTTAGAAAAAGAAAGAGGATTCTTCAGTGTGTGCTACGGTTCGCTTGCATTCATTTGCTATTAGAAAGCTTGATGATGAAGTTGCTGATGCTGTTGCAATGTCCGTCCTAGATATTATGCAATAGTCTCCAAACACTGTGGTGGGGCCACAATAGTAAAGCGCCGCCAGACCGAAGCTAACGCGGATGACGTCACCGTAAGCGGAAGTGTTTTTGCCAAGAATAGAGCAGATCAGTGCGCCGTCGACCCGAAGTTCGCCTAACCCGTTTGCGGCGTCTTTCTTCCAATGTAATTCAATGCAATACCACTGCCCAAGCGATGGGCTTCCAGATGAATAGTTAAACACGTTGTTTGATCCGTTTTTGATGACTAAGCACCACTTGACTATGCCGCCAACCTTGCGCCAGCCAACGTAAGCAAAATCGCTGCTCCCAGTCAATATTATGAAGTAGAAGCGGTCGTTTTCGTCAGCTATTCCGGATTGAGACACGTAGAAGTAGCCACGCACATAGAGCTCTGTGGAAGACGAGATCGTCTTGTAACAGTAAGAATATTCGCTTCCGCCAGTACCATTAGACGCAAACATTGCGCTGTACAGGCCACGATAGGATCTGGTGTTAGTAGCGGTTGCGGTCTCGCCCGCAGAAACGCGTTTGCCGCTCCAAGCGCCGAAATTGACCGACTCAAAGCTGTCCTCAAGAAGGAATTCTGGACCTATGTAGGTTGACGCTATTTTGGCACAGTCACCATAGACTATCGTACCGCTACAATAGTAGATAGCTGGCAGTCCAAGGCGTACTTTGGTAACGTTTCCGTAGGATGCGGTGTTCCTGCCCATTATTGAGCAGACCTTTGCGCCGTTTATGTAAAGCTCACCTAGACCGTTTGCAGAATCTTCCTTCCAGTGAAGCTCAACACAATACCACTGATTCAACGCAGGGCTTGAAGCAGAATACGAAAACACGTTACTTGTGCCGTTCCTGATCACTAGACACCACTTGACCAAGCCACCGACCTTTCTCCAACCAGCATAAGCCACATTGTCGCTCCCGGCCAATATGATGAAGTAGAAGCGGTCACTCTCGTCTACGATTCCTGACTGAGACACGTAGAAGTAGCCACGCACATAGAGCTCTGTGGAAGACGAGATCGTCTTGTAACAGTAAGAATATTCGCTTCCGCCAGTACCATTAGACGTGAACTTACTGCTATATGCACCGTGATGCGCGAAGGTACTAACAACCGTCGCAATCTCCCCAGGAGAACGACTAGTTCCGCTCCAGCCATTGAAACGGCCGGACTCAAAACCGTCCTCATAGAACACCCGGTACACAGCTCGGACAGTTCCATCGCCGCTAACTGTTACTGATGTAGGATTGACGTATGCGCCTGACACGCTTGCTCCACCTGATGTTTCCCAATGATCAAAAATGTAGCTTGAAGCAGAGGTGTAGTACGCCTGATAGGTTCCGGGCTGCTTGGAGATGCCGCTTGGAAGAGTGTAATTAAGGTCATCAAACGTCACGGTTCCAAGATCAGATGATTCACCAGTGTCTCGACGACTCTCTACACGAACAGTACAATGCACTCGTCTGTATACGGCTTTGAGGGCTCCTCCAGGAGTGTTGACAGACACCATCGTCGGGTTGATAGTAGCGTCTGACACACTGATGCCATTAGTAGTTCCCCAGTGATCAAACAGACAGTCGTCAACGGGATAGTACTTGGCTACGTATTGCCTTGAGGTTGACCTAACAACTATTTTTGCATGGCCAGGAGGTGAGAGAGCTTGGTTATATGTGCTCACGCCCTGTGGTATGCTGTAGTGAGCACTGCTACACCAATAGAGATAGTATGTGCCTGGGTTTGAAGGTGCGGTAAACGTGAAAGAGGAAGAACCTGAGATTCCTGGGTAGAAGCTCGGCATGCCATGAAAGATTCCATAGTAATATTCGCTGGTAGGTGGCCAGCTCGAGGTCCATGAGTAGATAAAGAAGAGTTGGTCAAGCTCGGTGGGGTTGTTAGGTGACCAGAGCTGATAGGTCAAAGTCACGGATACCGTTTCACCTGCTTCAACAGTGACTGTCTGGCCATTGTTATTGAGACTTATCGAGTTCAACAGTTTGGATTCATCCAGACTTAAATCGGCCGGATCGGTTCTTCTGCTGCCAGCAGGCAAGGAAACGATGTCAAGACTACTTTCACTCATAGTCCTATTGGTTCGTATATCTGTTGGAAGTGTGTAGTTTTTGCCTTCAAACTCTATGGTTCCGAGGTTTCCGCTTGCCTTTGTGTCCTCTTCAGATTCTAGGTGCACAACGCAAGTAACTGAGACTACGAATGATCTATTTGCTGGGGTTGGGTCTTCACTGCCGCGTTGATCCTTCGCTTTCACCAAGAACTCGTAGTTCCCGTCCGGCAGATTGTCGTATTCTTTGCTTGTGGTGGACTGCCATGGCGACCACCCTGTATCTTTTCCTTGGAGACAATATGAATACACGAGATTCGAGGTCGGAGTTAAATCATCTGATCCTTTCCATGTAAAAACTACATCAGCGTAGTCTATGGTTTCGCTTGGCCCGTCAGTGATAATCGTCACAGGCGGTCTGTCAACGGTAATGCCATTGCTGTTGGGAGACCAAGGTCCCCATTGACCGACCGTATTCATCGCTCGTACTCGTGCATAATAGGTATGTCCACTTGCCAAGTCATGAATTGTCATGTTTAGACTATTAGTGTATCCATCAAAGACGTCGTTTCCACCAGGTGTCGTGCCTACTTGGATTTGATACTTCGCAATCGTTCCATCTTCGGAAGCAGGGGACCATGCCCAAGTCACAATTCCGTTTAAAGTATAATCCCCTCCACCTGATGGAGTGCCAGGAGCACCAGGAGGTGTATTGTCGGAGATTGTAAAGTACTGTGAGTATTCAAGATCCCAGTTTCCATAGACATCTTTAATGTAAGCTTTCACTTGCCATAATCCGAGTTTGGACTGGGGAGGATACTCGTTTATGGCGATCCAACACCATGCCTTGTACCAATCCCAGTATCCGGAAGGATTTTCCGTTGTCCAAAAGAATTCGCTGTACTTGTTGGTCGATGGTTCAAACCATTCCCACTTGATCTCTAGGCTTTCTGCCACTTCATCCAATCTTATCCAGCCCCATGATTTTGGATCGGTGTTCGGAAACGCGTCAGTCCTGCCTATAGGTTCAAATGGGTCGGACGTTTGCACATCTTTGGTCATTGTTCTGTCTGTGACCTCGTATCCAATGACGAACTCCTCCAGAAGTCTGAACTGATACCCGCTTCCTTCATCTATGTATACTTTACAGTGCCATCTTCCTTCCATGTCTGCTGCTTGATATCCAGAAATCCATATCCAGCCCCACGAATTGTACCATATCCAGTAGTAGCCTTCTCCTGGATCTGAGATCGTTTGTTCTGTGATTGAATACAAACTGCCTGCTGGACCGTAGAACTCCCATTTCACTCTTATCAACGGGGTCGTAGATCCGTACAGGTAAACGTCAGTGAAATGCAGCCAGATGATTGCCCTAGCGTCTGTTCTCCGAAACACTGTAGTTTCCTCAATTGGGTCGTAAGGGCTGCTTGATTGGACATCCTTGCAAGTAGTTGTTCTCGATAGTGTGTATCTACCGCCAGAAGGTGATCCTCTAGAGACTGTTAGAGTCTTAGAGTTTGTTGCAGTAAGGGATCCGGTCGTGACGCGTACTTGGACGGTGTGTTGTCCTTCACCGCTCGGGGCAGATATGAACTGTGAATATCCTCCCGTTCCATCTGTAGTCGTGGTCCAACTTGATCCTGCCACGGTTACTATCACGTCGGCGAAAGATACTGCAGACCCATCGTTGAAGGATGCTGTCCCATAGACAAGAACTGAGCCTTCAGGCGGTGATGTTGATGGATTCAGTGTCTCGGTTATCGTGATTGTTGATGACCCCCAGGACCCGCTCCATCTCATGAGTTGCACGTCGTAAAGCAGTATAGACCAATCATCTAGTCCTAGAAGATCTTTGAGCCATCCAGCAAAAGTGGCGCCCGCTGTTACTTGCAAGTTGACAGTGATCTCCCATTCTCCATGTGGAGGCGGGTAGGCGCATGTCACTGTAGCCAAGGCATATGCCTCGAACTCGACAAATGGACCAGCGACACCGTAGAATAGGAAGGCTATTTGGAATCTGACACTCGGCCTTACGCAGAGGCCAGCCGTGGCTTCCAGAGTCGGGCCTGTGTGGTCAGCATCAGTACTCACTTCGAATATATCATTCCAACCTAGGTCATTTGTCCACCTGACACCTGCCTTGAACGATGCAGAAGCAGTCGCGCTCGCAGTGAGTGAGATTCGTCCATAAGCGTTGACTGAGATGGCTCCTGTTGCGGTTATTTGCAGGTCGGCCCAGACTGGCACAACTCCGACCATGAATGTGTAAGTTGTCTTCCAGTCAAAGAAGGTCTGTTCCCATGTTCTAGAGTAGCTTGCCGAAGCAGTTGCCTCGAAGTCTACCTCGATTGAAGCTACCATACTCATCCATGATTCAAAACGGGTAAGGCCTTGAAACAGGTCAAAATCCCAGCCGACATATCCTGACAGCGTCAAGGTTGCAGTCGCAGTTAATTCTGCACTTAGCGGACCATAAGTGAAAGACGCTGAAGTTGTGTCGGACCAAGATATTGCCCATGTGTAGGACCACGGATCGCCAGATTCTGTGTCTAGTTCTGCTAGGTCTCTGTATTCTTCAAATGAGGTCGCTGCTGGTCTAGGCAATTGATACCTGATTTTGAAAGTTTTATACCGGGAAAAAGTGTCACAAAGACAGTGAGGTGCTGCCGTAATCGCATGCTCCGTTACTACTGTTTTTTCTCTAAGAACGAGCGTTGAGATGCCTTCGACTGTTACCCAAGCAATCATGTAGGTTCCGCCGCCAAATGATATCTTCCATTCTAGGCTAGAGATTTCTTGAGTGTTCAGCAGTGTCGCGCCGACAGGCAGATTAATCTTGGTACTCCAAAAACATTCGTACAACTGTTCGCCTGGCATTGATTTGAGCATCATTTGAGCCATTTGCATACTAGTGAATACGGACCCTACAATTGCTTTAGTTGAAGGGGGTCCCACATCAATTTCCCATTCGGAGGAAGAACTAGCCTGTGATGTTTCAAATATTGGCAGCAATCCTTTGGCATTCATTGAAACCTTACATGCATTATTACGACTTCTAGGCACCATGCTCGAATCAGATATCTTGGTGATTATACCTAGGGATACTTCCTGCAGACGTTCAATCGATTCATAGAACCCTTCTCTAACTGGGATTATAATATGTGTAGCTCTCCCATCCGCTTCAGTATCGGGTGACAGCGTAATGTTTTCAGGTATCGGTATTTCTTCATCGACAGCTATGTCAAAAGGGGCACCTAATGATCTTCTATAGGCTTCAGCCAATCGCGATGGGCAAACATCTATGAGCAACGCCATACTAGAACTGCCATCTTCCAAGACTGCCACATCTTCCATCAAAGTCATCTGCAGAACCCCTGCCGCAGACACACTGCTTGTTGCAGAGAACCTACTGTTATCGAGCGTTATGTGTCCCGCATTCTTCGGTTCAGAAGCATCTATCGCGGGTTTCTCGTCTCTAGATGGTTCAAAACGCTCTTCTGCAGCTGAGACTATGCACATGCTCAGTGGACTAGTGGCCGACAATATCAAAGAAATGACAATGAGTAACGCTAGTATTTTCTTCATTTTCTTTTCCTCTCCTAACTCTCGGTGAGAGTTTGCAGTGCACTCTATGAACAGCTAGCCTATTAAAATTTGTGGAAATAACTTCTGTTATTTGTGAAAGTTAAGTCTTCATCTGCATTTGTTATCAAATGCAACGTTTTGCGGGAAGATAATCGAAGAGGGCTTGATCCCATTGAATACTTTCGCCCAGAGCACTGAGTTTGTGTTGCATCAAATGCGCCTACGTTTCTTCGAATGGGGGTACGCGCTTTGGATGTGAGCTTAGAGTGAAATTCTGTTTTGCGTTCAAGGATCATTGCTACCTAAGTGGATGGCTTATTCATGCGTGGATCTAGGTTAGTTGTAGTTTTTGCAGCATTCTCGCATTAGCAATTCAACAAAAGAACGAACTAAGGTGGAAACACGTGTAAAGGTAACTCCCGGGCTACAAAACACTAGAGTGCAACCTATGCTGCCTTGCCGAAGGGAAAGAAGTAGCGCATGCTCAACAAGAATCCCAACTTCTGAGACAAGTAGTGCAAAAAAAGAGAGATAAGATACGTTTTGAGAGTTCCAGAGTGCGAAGCGAGCACATCTGGAGTAAGCTATGAAGAATAAAAGAGTCTGAATAATCTCTTGATTTCTTCCAGTTTCCTCAGGTCGACGAGTATGGGGTCTTCCATTCTTGGGGCTCGTTTCGTTCCTTTTCTTCTCTTTTTGCAGCTGAGAAGTTCCATGTTCTCAAGTGCACGTTTGTATTCTGGGTCGCTGCTGCAAAGCTCATCACAAAGAATGTGACATTGAGCGGCCCATACAGCGTTTGGGTCGTCCGGGTAACAACTCTTGGCTATGGCGTAGGCCGATACTGAATCATGAAACAATACTCGGTGAGCCCTTCCGAGATATATGAAAGGCTCGTCTATTTTTCGATGGATTTTGCGATAGCTTTTTCCGAAGAAGATTCTGTCGATGAATTCGTGAACTCGCCAACCTGGCATTGTGCAATCTGACCTCCTTTCAGGCTTTTTGCTGCATCATACGCTGCTTCAGACCTTCTTTTGCGAGCTCGATCAGAACAGAGAGTCTATAGGGGAGAAATGGTACCAGACTGCAGTCTTTCGCATTTATGCTCTGAGTCGCCATCACTGAAAAACCTGGTTGACTAATCTCGCACCATAATTGGATTCTTTCCAGAAGCTGCACCATGAATGTGACCGGAACCATTTTCAAGTATTCATGCGATCTCAGCATCCCAACCAGGACGAGACCTGGCCCAAGAGCCTCTTCAGCCTCCGCCCTGCGGCGTTCAATTTCAGTTATCTCCTTTACCTCAGCTTTGTATATCTCTGTGGCCTGCTGGATCTGGGCATCCATTTTGCCAAGAGATTCAGTCACTTTCGCCTCGAGCTTCTCTGTTGTCTGCTTCATTTGGTCATTTGATTGTTGTGCAGTGTTGGCAATCGCTTGCACGGACAAGCCCCTGACATCCTCAATAGTCTTCAACGTGACTGCTTTCGCCGTTTCTAGTTCATTCTTGACGCTTTCCACGTCTCTATTCAAAGCAGCAAGCTCCTCTTTTTTCCTGCAAAGTCTTTCTTCCAGATCGAGAAGAGTCCTCAGCTTTGCCAGCCCGTTCACGATGCGCGTTACCGAGGCATGAGGCTCGCCCTTGATTCCGAGCACGTCGAGTCCATGCTTCAGGCTTCTTATGTCTTCTGTGCTGTAGCCCTCTTTCAGTAAGGACTCTGTGATCTCGACGGATTCTTTGAAGCTGGCCGTTTGCACCCGCAACTCGTCAAGTCTATTCTTCTCGGAAACAGTCGACTGTTCAATGCTTTTCTTCTTCGTTTCGAGAACTCGAATCTCATCTTTCAAGCTCGCTGCCCTTTTCTCGAGGCAGGAAAATTCCCTTCTCAGCTGGATATATTTCTCAGCTGTTTCTACCTGCAACACAAGCTCCGTTCCACACCTTGCTTCTATTGTTTTGAGTTTTTTCATGATCTGTGGCGTGAAACCGTTTGCCTCAAGCTTCTTTATTTCACCGCGTAGAGAGTCACGCTTTTCAGTCAGACTGCCAAGTTCTGTGACCGTAGCTTCTCTGGTTTGTTTCAGTCTCGTCACTTCTTCTAGGAATCTGCTCCTCTCAGCATCGATTCTTTGAAGTTCAGAGTCAACATTGAGCAAGTCCTCCTCAGCTTTTCGCATTCTTTCTTGCCTCTCTTCTACGATTTTGTCTGCTTCTTCCAAAAACTCTCTGATAGCCTCGTACAACTGGCTCTGGCTCCGAAACTGTTTCTGCACTTCACCAAGAGGAATACCCTCTCGGAATTTCCGCAAAATCTCGTCTTTGATTGTCAACAGACCCACCTGTCAGCGAAATCGTCATTGAGCGCTGTTTCACTTTGTTCACAGAGAGTAGAGAGAAGAGAGAAAATGGAAAGAAGGCAGACGATTTTGAGAACAAATCTGTAGATGCTAATCATTTTGATCAGACAATTTATATATCTCCGCAATGGATAGATTTTTGTGCGACAAAAACAAGGAGAAACAACATTTGTGTAACATGCCAGACGTTGGTGTCCAACAGATGAGTAATTTTGGAGGGAAAAAAAGAGTTGGTCGGCCAGAAATCACTGACAAGAAAGAAAAGGTGAGTATACGTTTGAGCTCGTCTCTATTAACAAAGATAAGATCACGTGGGCAAGTTACCAGCTTCATTGAAGCGTGTATTGCGAGCTCGGCGAATGTGCAGCCCGGATCATATTTGAGGACAAACTACGATAGAAGCTCTAGAGGTAACCTTGAGAAAAATGTTACAAGCGTGATTTCAGATAGATTCTTGTGTACAAGCATGAAAGTAAGTACAATCATGAGCATCTTCATAAGCGATTGCGACGGCACGGGCTTAATAGTGTCTGGCCCATAGAACATCGGCTTGGCTATTCGCATGTAGCAACGAATCGAATGCCCTTTGGCGTGTGCCGTTTCTCCTTCAGAGGTACCACTTTAAACATTCATCACTTCATCAGGAACAAAAGAAAGGACTGAGTAGAAGGTTTGAGCTTTTATGCGGTTTTCGCAGGTTGCGTCATGCCACATTTCTTGAGTAGGCGTTGCCATCTTGCGTCTGTCCGCTTCTGGATTTCGTCAACCAGCTTCTCGTACTTCGGCGTGAACAAGTGCCTGAAGCGACCCTGCACTTGCAGGTATTCCTTCACCAGTTTCTTCTTCTGCGGAGCCAGAGCAAACACCTTGCTAGGCGCGGAAAGCTGGTATTCACCGTTCACGGCTTCCCAAAGCGGAAAGACACACGTTTCTACTGCAAGCTTTGAAAGCTCTATGGATTTGCTCGGCTCGGTCCTCCAGCCTCTCGGACATGGCGCGTAAACGTGCAGAAACGCTGGACCATCAACCTCAATCCCCCTTCTAGCCTTCACTATAAGGTCCTTCCAGTAATAAGGCGAAGCAGTAGCCACATAAGGCATCTCATGAGCCACCATAATATCCGCAATAGGCTTCTTATTCTCCAGCTTACCAGGAACAGCCGTACCAGCCTGCGAAGTAGTCGTAGACGCACCCAACGGAGTACCACCACTCCTCTGAATGCCCGTGTTCATGTAAGCCTCATTATCGTAGAGCACGTACAGAAAATCATGCCCGCGCTCAACCGCCCCAGAAAGCGCCTGAATACCAATATCAAAAGTCCCACCGTCCCCAGCGAAAGCAATAACGTCAACATGCTTATCCTCTATCCTACCCTTCTTCCTCAAGATCTTCAGAGCAGTTTCTATTCCTGACGCGTTCGCCGCTGCCGTCTCAAAAGCCGTGTGAAGCCATGGTGTAGCCCACGACGTGTACGGGTAGATCGTCGAAGAAACTTCCATACATCCTGTAGCGTTCGTGACTATAGTCGGTCCTCTCGTGGCTTTCATGACGAGCCGTAACACGGTTGGAGCAGCGCATCCAGCGCACGCTCGGTGTCCAGAAAGGAACAGCTCAGGCTTCTCAGCGATGTCCTTTGCCGTGAATTTCCCCTCAGATATCAAGTTCCCCTCAACAACTGTCATTCATCATTCCTCCATTACTCCCTCAACCCAACATACTTAACAAGCTCATCAACACGCTTAGTTTCCACAATCTTTCTCAGGTCTTCGAAGATCTTGCGCATCTGACTTGGGCTCGTATCTCTTCCGCCCAAACCGTAGATGTAGTTGACCACGTATGGATGGGTCTGTGCATCGTAAAGGGCATGGCGAACTTCGGGGAAAACTGCTCCACCGTTTCCGCCGAAACTCATGCTCTTGTCCATAACAGCGACAGCCTTCAGCCTGGCAAGCTCCTTGACTATGCCTTCACTTGGGAAAGGTCTGAAAGCGCGAATTCTGAGCAAGCCTGCTTTGACGCCTTCTGCCCTGAGCTCGTCTACGACTGTTTTCACGGTTCCGGCAGTCGAGCCTATACAGGCTATGGCGATCTCAGCGTCTTCAAGCATGTATGGATCAAGCAGTCCGTCGCCGTAGGATCTTCCAGTAAGCTCTGCATACTCCTCATGTACCTGTTGGATGACTCTGAGTGCGTTTTTCATGGCTTCTTCCTGCTGCCGCTTGAACTCAAAATAATAGTTCGGCAACGCCACCGGTCCCATCGTCATGGGGTTCGATGGGTCAAGCTTGTAAGGCACGCTCTTCCCTTCATGCGTCAGCACCTTTGGCAATTGCCGTACACCAACAAATCCCTTAGCAACATCGTCTGGCAACGTTTGCACGTTTTCTAACGTGTGACTGAGCGTGAAACCATCCAAGCCCACTATAACCGGCAGCTGAACATCCAAGTGCTCGCCGATCCTGAAAGCCTGAAATATCGAATCATAGACTTCCTGCGCGTTCTCAGCGTAAATCTGAACCCAGCCGCTGTCACGTTCCGCCATCGCGTCCGAGTGATCGCCATGAATGTTGAGAGGTGCTGACAAAGCCCGATTCGCAACCGCCATCACGACGGGTGCTCGGCATCCTGAGGTCACGAAAAGCATTTCATGCATTAAGGCCAGTCCCGCAGAAGCTGAAGCCGTGAAGGCTCTTGCCCCCGTAGCTGAAGCAGCAAGACACGCGGCCATGGCGCTGTGCTCAGACTCGG